>Ga0206101_1000013_pt1:0-110000 | contig 166067 bp, 122 predicted proteins | sample 1B0metagenome_FD_148613 | JGI IMG/M metagenome (GOLD analysis project Ga0206101, IMG submission 148613) | Enriched microbial communities from leaf-cutter ant dump, University of Wisconsin, Madison, United States - 1B0 | ecosystem: Environmental > Terrestrial > Nest > Insects nest >... | reverse complement strand
ATGGGAATCTGGTGTAAAGCCGCAAGGCTGAATATTCCAGAGCCACCGAAAGTGTTAAGTAGGGGGACGCAGTAGCGTGGTCCGTGAGATTATTGGCTATTCTCATGGGCGAAGCCGCTGCCAAGAAAAGCCCTATGTATTGCTTAGGTGACCGTACCGCAAACCGACACAGGTAGACGGGTTGAGTATACTCAGGCGCGCGAGTGAGCCGTGGTTAAGGAACTCGGCAAATTAGCCTCGTAACTTCGGGATAAGAGGCGCCTCCAGCAATGGAGGCCGCAGTGAAATGGCCCAAGCGACTGTTTAACAAAAACACAGCACAATGCAAAGTCGTAAGACGCAGTATATTGTGTGACACCTGCCCGGTGCCGGAAGGTTAAGGAAGGGGGTTAGCCGCAAGGCGAAGCTTCCGACCGAAGCCCCGGTAAACGGCGGCCGTAACTATAACGGTCCTAAGGTAGCGAAATTCCTTGTCGGGTAAGTTCCGACCTGCACGAATGGTGTAACGATTTGGGCACTGTCTCGACCACGGGCTCGGTGAACTTGTGGTACCGGTGAAGACGCCGGTTACCCGCATATGGACGGAAAGACCCTATGCACCTTTACTGCAGCTTGGCATTGGCTTCGGGTAAGCCATGTGTAGGATAGGTGGGAGGCTGTGAAGCGGTGGCGCTAGCCATCGTGGAGCCAACGGTGAAATACCACCCTTGGATTACTTGGAGTCTAACCAACGCGAGTGGATCGCGGGGGACAGTGTCAGGTGGGTAGTTTGACTGGGGCGGTCGCCTCCCAAAATGTAACGGAGGCTCCCAAAGGTTCTCTCAGTACGGTCGGTAATCGTACGTCGAGTGTAAACGCACAAGAGAGCTTAACTGCGAGACTGACGGGTCGAGCAGATGCGAAAGCAGGGGTTAGTGATCCGACGGTTCCGAGTGGAAGGGCCGTCGCTCAAAGGATAAAAGGTACGCTAGGGATAACAGGCTGATCTTGCCCAAGAGTTCATATCGACGGCAAGGTTTGGCACCTCGATGTCGGCTCATCGCATCCTGGGGCTGGAGAAGGTCCCAAGGGTTTGGCTGTTCGCCAATTAAAGCGGTACGTGAGCTGGGTTCAGAACGTCGTGAGACAGTTCGGTCCCTATCCTATGCGGGCGGAGGAAACTTGAGGGGTGTCGCTCTTAGTACGAGAGGACCGGAGTGACTGGACCTATAGTGCACCAGTTGTCACGCCAGTGGCACAGCTGGGTAGCTATGTCCAGAAAGGATAAGCGCTGAACGCATCTAAGCACGAAGCCTACCCCAAGATGAGGTTTCCCTATCTGCGCAAGCAGGTCTAAAGGCTCCTGGAAGATGACCAGGTTGATAGGCTCTAGGTGGAAGCATGGTAACATGTGGAGCCGAGGAGTACTAATAAGCCGTGAGACTTTACCTTATGTTTTTTATTCATCACTGATTGCGAGCGGATGAAGCCCATCAGTGCGTCAACATGACTCGGTGATACTCGGCTGCGTATCTCTTTCGATGCATGATCTGATCTCTTCACTTGCCATCCTTTGAAAGTTTTTGGTGGTGATAGCGCGGAGGAAACACCTCTTCCCATTCCGAACAGAGCAGTTAAGCTCCGCAGCGCCGATGGTACTATACTGGTAACGGTATGGGAGAGTAGGTCGCCGCCAAGATTTTTTGTAAGCCTCCCGACCATAGTATCGGGGGGCTTTTTTTGTGCATCCACAATTCCTGGCTGATTCGGAGCTGTAACCCGTTGATGTCTCTCAGTATATCATAAAAGAGACTCTAGTACCATTGCCCACCGGTTCTCCGACTGGTCGCCAGAAGCCTTAAAGCTTGATTTTATGGTAAAGACGGAGAAAATCTCATCATCCATCTCCACTACGACCGTTTTTCATCCTATCTACGAGCGACCGCTTGTATATTGTTAGCATATCATTTATTCACAAGGGTTACGGCAGCGGATCAACATAGTCCTGATATAGGCATGCTGATTTCGCATGGAGGTCCCTCGCGGCGTTGATGCGCCGTTCATTCCACCGTCAAACCTTGGTACATCCCTCAGTCGTCAGTTGCGCATATGCATTCGTTCAACCAATGCTCCCCCGGCGCAGTGATCGGGTTATAACCAATCTCTTCAATACCTGCTGGGAGAGCTGACCTTACTCTTGCCTGCTGGACCAGTCCGGTGGCGGTTTCCATCGATCCTGTTCCCCTCCTTCAGGGAATGTGGCGATCTCGACTGCTAAGAGCGCCAGTCCCTTTCAAGGATCGGATGAGCCCCACCGGCGACTTTTCCGACGACCTCCTGCGACGGAGATGCCTTCCGATAAATTTCGGCCGGTCATCGATCGCCCCGTGGCTTACGGATCGTCATCGTCAAGCCCTTCCTGCTGAAGCCGGGAGGGCTTTTCGCGTTGTATGCCACCCGCCATCTTGCTGTGTCTGTCGGTCTGTAATATGCGGCAGTATGGACGGTAGCAGGCTGTGCCTGGTGCCGCCAACAGCTCGCGCCGGGCGGCCAGTCGGGCCGGCGGGATGTTCCCAGGGGCGGGCGCGGCCATATCGCATTCCGCCGTATGGCTTCGCTTCCCGTGATCCTCGCGGAGAAAAACTTGACGTTTCAGCGTGTCCGATACGGCGTCGGGGAGTACATTTGTGGACGGAAGCTTGAACGGCGGGATAATTGCAGCATCAATCGCCACGGCGCTGCCGGCGTGATGATGCCGGTAATCGTCCCTGCCGTTCATATAACGATTATCAAACAGGAGGAGAAGAGATGCGAATGCTCAGCGGTTTCTCTGCGAGCATACTGGTTCCGGCCATTGCGATGGTGCTGGCGCCGGCAGTTCACGCGCAGCAGGCGCCGGGCATGGCGCAGATCGTGCGCGCCACCGGCGAATCTGTCGTGCAGGCCCAGCCCGATCTGGTGCAGGTGGATATCGGTGTGAACACCGAATCGACCTCCGCCGAGGAGGCCGCCGGTCAGAATGCCACCAAGGTGAATCGTGTGCTTGCGGCGCTGCGCAATGTGCTTGGCGCCGGTGCCTCGATCCGTACCATCAATTATTCTCTCCGTCCCGATTACAGCAGTCCGATGCCCGACGGCAGCCGTCCGCCGCAGCGCTACCAGGCGAACAATGTGGTTCGTGTGGAGACGGACAGGCTGGATCAGGTGGGAAGGGTAATCGACGTGGCGCTGGAGGCGGGAGCCAATGTGGTCCAGAGCATGAACTTCAAGCTGCGCGATCAGTCCGAATCCCGCGATCGTGCGCTTCGCGAAGCAGCGCAGCAGGCGCGCTCCAAGGTTGATGTCATGGCCGGCGCGCTCGGCCTGCGGGTTCTGCGCGTGCTGGCGGTGGAGGAGGGGGCGGCCGTCTCGCCGATCTATGCGGAGCGTTTCGACGTGGCCCGCTCCAGCACGCCTATCGAGCCGGGCTCCGTGGAGGTGCGCGCCACGGTGACGGTGACGGCGGAGGTGGCGGCAGCGAGGTAGAAAAACAATTCAGGTTTCGGGAAGGCCGCGATCATCGATTTGCCACATCGGTGGTCGCGGTTCCTCCTGATCCGGCGACCGTATCCCTTGATGGCTCGCCGCAATGTTCTGCGCTGTGGGTAAACAATCAGGGGAAGGTTGCGGAAGCGGCGCAATGGAATTTTCAACATCTGACGAGCAACGGCAATTCCAACCTCGCCATCCCTCTGCAAAAGGTCATCTTCCTCCGGGCTGGTACGGAGTGGGAAATGTCCATTCCGTTGGACTTTGGTGGGACATATGACAATGTCCAACTCAGCTTCAAAGATAATGCCGGCACGCTGGGTTATTTCACAGGAACAGTTCCAGTCATCGATTTTTCCGGGGCTGCATTCACCGGCCAGCAGACGCTTTATGTGACCCTCCATCAGGTAGGCCGCGTAGTAATGGGGCTTAGAGTGATGGACAGCTCAGGTAATTGGAATATGTATGAGTCAGAGTGGATAATCGTCCCCTAACTGTGAGGGTGATACAAATACGTTGTCTTTAATGAAATAGGAAGGAAATGGCCGTAAGAAATTCAGACATATTTGAGACTGGTCCAAGCTTAGGGCCTGTCAATGATCCACCTCCCGGAATCTATTCCGGGAGGTGGATAGGAATCCGCAGATACCAGGGGTTCAATACGACTCCTTTAGAAGGGGGAGGCTGGATCACTGAGTGGTGAAATACCTTATGACCTGTTTGATTTTACTCGTTCGAAGATGAACTTTAGACATCCTGTGCTTGCCGCAGGTGACGATATAGCAAAGCGATATCTACCAGTTCCTCCGCCGCGCGCGTGACCGGCATCCGGAGGAGGAAGATTTGCCATATTTCTTCGACAAGGCGAGAATGCTCCGGGAGGAGGGCGAGCAGTTCATTGAGGGAGATGTGCGGATAGAAACATGGCGGATGGTGACAGGCGAGGAGCCGGAATATTTCTACTGATAGTTCCGTGAACTATGGTGGAAGCGAAAAAGCCTTTCCCAGTGGAAAGGCTTTTTTCATGACGGATGGCTCCGTTCATCACAGATAGAAGTTCACGCCCCCCTGCAGCAGGAAGTCGCTCTGATCCGACAGAAGCACGAGCTTCAGGCCGGCCCACGGCTGCACCAGCGAGCGGGTGCTGAAGGTGGCGCCGCCGCCCAGGTTCAGGCGGAAGTCGGAGTTCGACTGGCTGGTGCCTCCAAGGCTGACGAAATCGAGCACGAGCCCGAGGCCGCCGCTGACGTACGGGCGGACATCGCTGCCGACGAGATCGAACGAATAGCGGCCGTTGCCATCGATCACGATACGCGTCGTGTTCGAGATGCCGAACACCAGTTCGCCGCCCGGCTCAATGTCGAAGTTTGCCGTCATGGGGATCTCGAAGATCACCCCGGCCATGAAGAGGCTACCGTCGAGATAGATGCCAGCCTTCGGGCCGACACTGGTCCCGCGGACCTGGGCGTTGGACACGGTGGCCCCGCAGGCCATGCAGAGAATGAGAAAAGCCGCGAGTAGGAAGCGCTTCATACGTTGCCTCAAGAGTTACTTCAGGAAATGTTGGGGCCAAATTTAGCAATCACGGCCGGAACGTCGCGGGTCGCGGAAAAATAATCGGCGGCGTCAGATGGAGATCACCGGGATCTCATCCCATCGCGTCGTGTAGCGCGGCGATCTGCGCGCCGAACGTCCCTTCCAGGAACGCTCGCCTCCGGTGGCTGCGTAGCGGATCGTTTCCGCTCCCATCCTCCGGTTCGCCTCGTCCATGATGCCCATCAGTACGCGCGATCGCTCACGGTCACGCCCATCGAACAGCTCGGTCTGCACCTGTGTCACCGGTATCAGATCCGTCATCACCACGCCGGCGCGTTTGTAACGATAGCCCTCAAGAAAGATGGTCCGCAACTCGCGCAGCGCCATATCGAGCAGCTCCGGCGTATCATCGGTGCCGACCGGCAGTTCCTGGAAGTGCGAGCGGAAATAGCGCTCGCCGCCGTAGCGGCTGGTGTCGATGTAGACTACGATTCCGCGCGCCGCGAGGTTCCTGTGGCGCAGCTTCCGGGCGGCGGCCGATGTGAATGTGGCGATCGCTTCCCCCAGCTCCGCGAGTGTCTCGATCGGGCGGGAGAAGGAGCGGGAGACCGTCACAGCACGGCGCGGTGCGGGGGCCGATTCCAGGGTGAAGCAGGGGATGCCGTGCAGTTCCTGGTGGAGCCGGAGCCCGGTGACTCCCATCGTCTTGCGCACCCAGCCGGCCGGCATGTTGCGGAAGTCGAGCGCCGAACGCAGGCCTCGTCCCTTCAACATCTTTGAAAGTCGCCAGCCGATTCCCCAGACGTCCTCGATCGGCACGTGAAGCAGCAGATCGTCGAGATCGGTCCGGCTGGTGATATCGAACACTCCCTCGGCCCAGCGTGTTTTCTTCACGAAGTGATTCGCCACCTTCGCCAGCGCCTTCGTCGGGGCTATCCCGATCGATACGGGGATGCCGGTCCACTGCCGGACGATGGAACGGATGGTCCGGCCAAGATCGGTCAGATCGCCACCGGCATGTCCTGTGAGATTGAGAAATGCCTCATCGATGGAATAGACCTCCACCTCGGGAGTGAATTCACCGAGCGTGCGCATCACCCGTCCGGACATGTCGCCGTAGAGGTCATAATTGGAGGAGAAGACGTGGATGCCGTGGGCACGGATTACCTGCTGCGCCTTGAACAGCGGCGTTCCCATCCTGATGCCGAGCTCCTTCGCCTCCTCCGATCTCGCGATGATGCAGCCGTCGTTGTTCGAGAGCACGACCACGGGACGCCCCTCCAGCGCCGGATTGAATACCCGCTCGCAGGATGCATAGAAGTTGTTGCAATCGACAAGCGCAAATATCGAGGCCATTATGCAGATTGAATATGGCCAGGCGCCACTTGTTGCGGGGGTGCCGGGAGCGCCTGACGGAATCGTGTATCGCTCACCGAAGCGAATGTATCACGGTCGTCACCACGCCCCAGATCTCGAAGCTGGTGCCATCGACGATCTCAAGCGGAGGATAGGCGCTGTTTTCCGCCACGAGCGTGATGATGCCGTTCTCCCTGCGGAGCCGTTTTACGGTGAGTTCGCCATCCACGGCCGCGATCACGACATTGTCATCAGCCGCCGTCAACGCCCGGTCCACCACCAGAAGATCGCCGGAGTGAATGCCGGCGCCGATCATGGAGTCGCCGCTGACGCGCACGAAGAATGTCGCCGCCGGATGCCGTATCAGGTGCTGGTTCAGGTCCAGGCCGCTGTCGATGAAATCATCGGCGGGCGACGGAAACCCGGCCGGGACCGGCTCCAGCACCAGCGGAAGTTCCATCGGCGCGGATATGTCGGATGTATGGATCTTTTCGATCACCGGTTCTGTAGCCCAGCGGCGGATGTTGATGGAACGGAATACTTCAGGCTGCACGAATATGTCCCCCCCGGACGTCGCGTGCAAATGATATGAGAGGCTCCGGTGTAATGAACTACGGATGATGTACGCGCCCGGTGAGATGAAGTACCGGATGTCACGGCTGCACATGGCCGGGCGCCTGCTGGATACGTTCGATGAGGCGCGAAAGGAAACTGGTCGCTATGTTGCATATGGTTGCGCCATGAACTGAATGATTCAGGATCATCAAGCGGGCTCCGGCGACGGGGATCTTCTATGAGTTGGAATATGGAATCCATAAATGTACGAGCACACGGCACGGCCTGGGCGATACTGCACCTTCGGTGCCCGCGATGTCACCACGGCAGAGTCTTCCACGGCATGGTCTCGATGAACGAGCATTGTCCGGTCTGCCTGCTCAAGTTCGAGCGGGAGCCCGGATATTTCGTCGGCGCGATGTACATAAGCTATGCGATGGCCTCGATCGTGGTGGCTGCAACCGTCGTCCTCGTCTACACGCTCTTTCCCGATCTCGCCGACATCTGGTCCTACGTTGCGGCTACGTGCACTCTGCTCCTGCTTGTTCCGGTGATCTTCCGTTATTCCCGTGTCATCTGGATGACCTTCGACAGGGCGATCGATGCCTAGCGCATCGTGGTGTCGGAACTCTTGGTAGCTTGACTACGATTCCCGACTCCACGTAACTGGGCAATATCGGCCCTTTGTTCTGATACGACTGTTCGTAGATCTCCAAGTGTACAATTCGTCTTGCTTGAATTGGGATCATGGCTATTGGACAAAACTGGCCTTTGCGTTTGACTTGGAATAGTGACCGTAACCGGCATACCTTTGTCTAATCATCCAGACCAGTATGATCAAAGCGCGGCGTTTTCCAGCGGATCTGCATCAAAAGTTTGAAATCTACGAGTGGCGTAACGCCACAGCAATCATGGAAGGAGATCATCTGGAAGAGTTTCAGGATTTAAAAACGGTGCTTCGGAACTTCGTCTTAATGAAGTCCGCAATTCTCACAGCCGGTGGCCGGAAGTCTCCAATTGCAGTTGCTGTGGATGGGGCATTTGCCCGTCGAGGGTGGCAAGAGCGGCGGTTTAAGACCAAAACAGTAGTCGATGATACCGAGCGTAACACTCCTACTCATGGAGTTGACTATTTCAAGAGCGGCATTGCTATTGAGATGGAATGGAACAACAAGGATCCGTTCTACGATCGTGATCTCAATAACTTCCGGTTGTTACACGAATTGGGTGTTATCGATGTTGGCATCATTATAACCCGGTCTACAGAGCTACAACAAATTTTTGATGAACTCGGTAAGGGGGCATCCTATGGACCTTCAACAACTCATATGAGTAAGTTGATTCCAAGAATCGAAGGACGCGGGGCTGGAAGTTGCCCGATTATCGCTATTGGTATTACAAGGAAAGCATACGATCCACATCAATGATTATCAAAGGCAGCCTGAAACAGAGCAGAAAGAGGTACGGTGCCATCCTTGCCGATCCTCCCTGGAGGTTTATGAATCGCACTGGGAAGGTCGCTCCTGAGCACCTGCGTCTCGCCCGTTACGAGACAATGGATCTTGATGCAATCAAGGCTTTGCCAATAGGCGAATTGTCCGCAGAGAAGTCTCATCTTTACCTCTGGGTGCCCAATGCGCTATTACCAGAAGGATTGGAGGTAATGAAGGCATGGGGTTTTGACTACAAGGGCAATATTGTCTGGCATAAAGTGCGTAAGGATGGAGGACCAGACGGTCGGGGCGTTGGCTTCTACTTTCGCAATGTAACCGAACTTGTCCTGTTTGGAGTCAAAGGTAATCTCCGTACACTTCCTCCCGGGAGATCGCAGGTCAACATTCTTCGTACACAGAAGCGGGAACACTCGCGTAAGCCGGATGAACTGTACAAGATTATCGAAGAATGTTCTTTGGGACCGTTTCTGGAGCTATTTGCGCGGGCTAGGCGGGAAGGTTGGGATCAATGGGGCAATGAACTGGAAACTTATCCGCAAACGCAATTTGATCGGATCAAGTCCAGGAAGACGTATAAGGTTGAGCCTCTCCTTGATAGTCATCAGCTCTCTATCAACTTGTAGGGAGTTGGTTCTGCCTGCGTGATAGCTTTTGGGTTTGAGACTTTTCTTCATCGTCGGAGCTTCCTTCACATCCAGCAATTGAATGACGTGGCTCTCCATCTTCCCTTGAATGCGGGGTAGGCTTTCAAACTGAGACACTGCTTCTTCGGATGGGGCGCCATATACCATTGCCAGGCTTCAGAGGGAATGCAATGGCCGGTGTCAGCCGCCGCGAATGATCCTGCCGTCTGCGGAGATCGTGTAGGAAGGTGTGGCGCCGGTGCTGCCGGCGACGAACTCACCCAGCCTGCATGCGCGGGCAAGCGTTTCGGCGGGGGATATGTCATCGGCGAGAAGCCCATGCACAAGCGCGGCAAGGAATGCATCGCCGGCGCCGACCGTATCACGCACCTCCACCGGGCGAGCCTTTTCCCTGTGCCACCGATCATCCAGAAGCAGTCCCGCGCCGTCGGCTCCATCGGTCACGCAGATCCGGCCGCAGCCGATCTGTCCGGCGAATTTTCGCGTTCGTTTCTCCAGATCGCCCGATGCACCATCTTCCAGCAGCCGGGCCAGTTCATAGGTGTTCAGCTTGATGAGATCGGCATGCCCGGCGAGCTGCCGCACCAGGTCGATCGAATCGAAGGGAGGCCGGAGATTTACATCGAAGATCTTCATCGCCGCGCCATCGCGCGACAGCAGGCGAAGAAGGCGCCGCAGGTTCCAGGAGGAGCGCTGTGCCAGCGAACCGAAGACGATACCGGCGGCGCCCGCTATCGCATCTTCAAGATCATCCGGCACCGGAATATGATCCCATGCCACTCCCTCCACGATCTCGTAATCCGCGCTTCCCTTCTCATCGAGAGTCACCTCAACGCGGCCGGTGGGGAAGGAGCCGAGCACCGCAACATAGATGGTATCCAGTCCCCAGCTTCGCAGGCGGCCGAGAAGTTCATCCCCTTCGGCATCATCCCCCACGGCGGTGACCGGAAGGGCGCGCCGGCCGAGGCGATGGAGATGATAGGCGACATTCATCGGCGCGCCCCCCGGCTCCCTGCCATCGGGCAGACAGTCCCAGAGAGCCTCGCCAAAGCAGATGATCGGTTGCGACATAGGCTGGTTCCGATGTACGGTCCGGCGAACCGGAGCGCGTGAAAGAGACCGCATCCTGCGGCGGCGATGGCGGAAATATCAATCGTTTCCCGCCTGGTCGGGGCTCAACTGCAGTTCGTGGCAGGCATGGATATAGGAGGAGGCCGACCATGCCTGGTAGCGTTTCCCCATCGGCCGTCCCGTACGCCCATGCGCCCACTCGTTGAACTCCCATTCCTCGGAACGTCCCTGGCGGTTCAGCTCCGCCAGGCGGTAGAGCTCATGGCTGGCGACGTCGTGCAGGCCCAGCCGGTGGATGAAGCGCACCCACATGCCGCCGATAAAGGGCCAGATGCCGCCGTTATGGTAATGGTGGGGGAGGTTCAGCATGTTCACCGTATAGTAGGGCTTCCAGTCCGGATCGCCCGCCTGCACGGCGGGATAGAGGTTCACCACCGGATGGGGATCGTTCACCCCCACGCCCCACATGAACCGGAAGGCCATCCGTGCGTGATCGGCATCGAGGACGTTCGTCAGAAAGGCGAGCAGATTGCCCAGCACGTCGCAGCGCCAACTGAAGCTGAATGGCGTGATCTCCGCCAGCAGGTAGCTCGTATCGCCGATCGAGAACTGGCGGTCCGCGAAGGTGACAGGAGGAGCATTCTCCTGTACATGTGTCGTGGGCCAGAACATGGAGAGCAGTCTTCCGCGGATGCGCTGCGACCACTGGAGGTAATCGGCGGCGCGGTCGAAATCCCTGCGGTACTCCAGCAGCAGCCCGTAGCAGACATTGGTGCGGTACCAGAGCACCTCATCGTAGAGAACGTTGTAGCTCCGGCCGAAGAGATCCGTCCAGTCGCCGGCCTCGGGTATCTCCAGCAGACCGTCGTTATTGCTGTCCTGCGCGCTCAGCCAGTTCATTGCGCGCTGCAACGGCTCCGCGAACTCGTCGAGCAGGTCCAGGTCTCCCGTGGTCCTGACATAATTGTAGAACGCGATGATCACCCACAATCCGCTGTCGATGGCGCTGATGCCGCCGATGCCCGAGTAGTCCGGAACGCCGGTTTCAATGCGGACATTGGCCGGGATCTGGCCGTTGGGGGAGATATTCCGGAAGAGCGTACTGAGCGTGTTCCGCTGTGCGGCGCGGATGTCCGGGTCGTCGAGCTGCATCGTGCCGATAATGGTGATGGCGCCGTCGCGTCCCCAGACGCTCCTGTAATTGACATCGGTTCCAATCACCTCGTTGTCATCCAGGGAGCATGCGGAGAAGCCGAGCGGGGTGATGTTCCTGCGCAATGCCTCCAGCGCCTTCTCGTAGCCGATCATGATCAGATCGCGTTCATGGGGCATAAGGGTGGTGAGCATCTCCGGGCGGAAGAGCATCCGCAGCGAGGGGTCAACCTCCCCTTCGGGGTGGGTTCCCATCTCCACCGGCGGGATCTCGGGGATCACCTGATAATGTTGCAGACCCTCCAGAACGCCGGCAGCCATCACTTCGGATGCGCTGTAGACCGGCAGACCGATCACCGCCTCGTACAGCTCCGGCTGTGCGTTCGCCACCACGATTCCCTTCACTCCCGGCAGCCCGAACATGCTGCTGTCGTTGCCGGTGTCGCCCGCGACCAGTGCCTCCTCGAATGGAATGGCAAGCCGGTCGCAGAGCCATGTGAGCGCATTTCCCTTGTTCGCACGCGCGGGGAGCACGTCCAGATCGCGCGCGCTGGAGTAAACCACGCAGATATCGAGCCCGGCGTCGCGCAGGTTCCGCTCCAGCAGGTCCAGCGTGGTTCGATCGGCATGATGCAGGTACCAGCTCGACTTGAAGGGGTGGAGGAACTCCTCGGGCTGCTTTCCCACTCCGGGGAAATCGCTCAGAATCCGTTCCACCAGCTTCAGATCCCATCCCTCCTCGAACTGCCGGTTGTACTCCTCGATCGGCTCGCCGCGGCGGCAGTCGTAGAGCTGCGTCCCCACGCCGGCGATGATGAAATCCGGCCATGCCAGCGGAACCTCCTCCAGCAGCTTCAGATTGTCATCGATCAGCCGTCCGGAGCTGTAGACGAGAAACGGACGCTGGTCCGGCGAGAGCCCCTCCCAGGCTTCCTTGAACATGCGCGTCGATTCCGGATTGCCAAGCAGCGTGCCATCGAGATCGGAGCAGAAAAGTTTGATGATTGTGTCGGGCATATGCGAACAGGGAAATACAACGCAAGGCCGGGAGCGAATCCCGGCCTTGTAGACACGGACACTGTGAAGTTACTCGCCCTCGCTCCAGGGCTCGCCCCAGTCGGAATCCTGAAAGGCGAGCGAGAGCGCCTGCCTGCGTTCCACCGCGGCGATGATCTGCTGGGCGATGCCGGTCCAGGTGAAAAGCCCCCGGGCCCGGTGCGCTCCCATGCGGGCGAGACGATGTGCGAGCCCTTTGTGGCGGAGCGGCTTGAGCATCGTGATGCCCAGGTCCTCCCGGTCGAACGGATCGGCGAAGAGTGCATGACGGCCGTAGGTGACCGCACGCCAGAGCCCCCCCCGGGTGGTTATAACCACGGGAGTGCCGCAGGCCATCGCCTCCACGGCGGTCATGCCGAATGGCTCGTAACGGCTGGAAAGGACGAAGAGGTCGGCCGCGCGATAATGGTCGGCGAGCTCATCGTCGGGAACGTAGCTGGCGAATGTCACGCGATCCTCCAGCCCCTGCCTGGCAACCTGTCCCTTCAGATCGTCCAGCAGCTGCCGCTCGGCGTCTCCTATCACCTCCCCGCCGATCGCCAGGTGAAGATGAGCTTCCGGTTCCCGCTCGGCCATGACACCGAAGGCATCGATCAGCAGATCGTACCCCTTGTTCAGCGCCAGCCGGCCGAGTCCGAGCACGGTCTTGCCCGTGAATCCGAGGCGCTGACGGATCGTCTGCCGCGTGGCCGCGCCGACAGGGAAGAACCTGCTGTCGTCGTAACCTGGGGGGATCATCCTGCATTTGCTGGGTGGAACTCCGTAATTCTCCTGCAACATATCGAGTTGCAGCGGCGTCGTGGCGATCACCATGTCGCAACTGCCGTAGATCAGCCGTTCATGGCGAATCCGCTCGGAGAAATTGTACTTCTCCTCGAAGTGATCGCGGTCTTCGGGATAGTCGCGCTCCATCTCCTGAAGCTTCCAGAGTCCCAGCGAATGGGGTGTGTGGAGATGCGGTATGCTCAGGCTCTTGCCGAGGTGCTCCCCGGCCAGCCCCGCATCCCAGTAATGGCTGTTGATGAAATCATAGTTCAGCCCATGCAGCGCGATGAATTGCAGGGCGTTGCGTCCCCATTCGGGGAGCTTGCGATAGAGATATTCCTTGGGAATGAAATCGTCTCCACCACACGGAACGCGGATGATGCGGACGCGATCGTCCACAGGATCAAGCTCCTCCTGATCTTCAAAGCGCCGTGTCCAGATGTCAACTTCATATCCAAGCTGCGCCAGTTTCTTTGCGATCTCCAGAACATACACCACCTGCCCGCCGGTATCGGCCGCGCCAAGCGGAGGGGTGCTGGCGACGTAACCGTGCGTGGAGATCATTGCGATGCGTGGTGAATCGGAAAAGGATCGTAGTATGCTCATACTGCTCTGTCATACCAGGCTCCGGAATTGTCCGGAACACAGGTCTTCCCATGTATGTGGATAATCAATAGGACGCGAAATACTGCCATTGCAGAGGGAAGGTCCGGTGGCTCTCTATTACTCCCTCGTCGGCGTCGCTCCGCGTAAGAGTCCACCGGCAGGAATATGTTGTGAGGAAGATAGCGACAAAGATTATGCCTTGCCGGGCGCGGCAGGCGCCATGTCCGCCGTGAGCCGGTGAATATCATCCATTACGGCACATACGAGGCGATTGGGCGGGCTTTGCAACGCAGTGTAATTATTTCCTGATGTCTTCGGAGGTGCTGTTGCGGGCCGGCTGCGGACGCCCGCCGGTGCATGCCGGGCACATGTGCAATGGTTGCCGGAAGGCAGCGCGATAATAATCCTCCCGTTTTTCATCGATTGCGGAAGGGAAGCGATGAGACATAATCGTCGTCGGCGTGTTACTGCTCGTGCGGCGCCCGTCTTCCCGGTCCGTGCATGCTCGGTTCCGGCATGTTCTGCATCCGGAGTTTCTTCAAATCAACTGCCGTTCTCATGATGAAGCCGTTGTGCGGTATCATTGCCCTTCTGCTGCTACTCATGCTCGATATCTCTACCGTCCGTGCGCAGAGGGAATTCAACATCTGGTGCTTCGGGGATAGTGCGGGGCTTGATTTCAACGATCTGGTCTCCGGCGGCCCCGTACCGCTGCCGCTGACCGGCATGCGGGCGGGGGAGGGATCGGCCAGCGTGGCCGATCGGAACACCGGGGAGCTTCTCTTCTATAGCAACGGAGAAATCGTCTGGAATCGCGAGCACCAGGTGATGCCGGATGGATCGGGCCTGAAGGCGGGCTTCAGCAGCACGCAGGCCGCGTTGATCGTTCCGGTGCCGGGTGATTCCATGCGCTACTATCTGTTCGGCTCCGCGCATGAAGCCACGGCGGGATCATCCGACGGCGTGGTGTATTCGATCATCGACATGCGTGCCGATGGCGGCCGCGGCGATGTGGTGCTGAAGAATGTGCCGCTGATAGCGCCGGCCACGGAAAAGCTCGTTGCCGTGCCTCGGTGCGACGGCACGGGGTTCTGGGTCATCACCCACACGCCCGGGGATGATCGCTTCCATGCCTTCGCCGTAACGGCCGCCGGAGTGGCCGCGACGCCGGTGGTCTCCGCGACCGGCGACACGCACAGAGAATCACGGAACTGGCTGGCGGCTTCGCCGAACGGCAGGATGCTGGCCGCGTCAGTACCGTTCGGCAGAACGGAACTCTTCGACTTCGATCCCTGCACCGGCGCCGTTTCAAACTCCCGTGTTCTGCTGCAGCGCCATTCCGGCTACGGTATCTGCTTCTCCCCGGATAACACCAGGCTCTATACCATCAGCGACAGCGGCGCATCGCGGCTGCTCCAGTTCGATCTGACCGACGACAACCGGATCACGCTCGTCACATTGTTCACGGTGTCTCCATCGCTCTTCAACTATCCGGCAGCGATGCAGATAGGACCGGATGGGAGGATTTATTGCGGGCGGGGGAATATGACCTGGATCGGTGTGATCGACCGTCCGAACGAGGCCGGACTCGCCTGCAACTTCATCGACAGCGGACAGTCTCTGGGCGGCCGGAACTGTTTCTGGGGATTGCCGAATGTCATTACGGGCCTGTATGTTCCGCCACATACGTCGATGAGCATCTCTGACAGCGTTCTCTGCGCCGGCGCCTGCACGGAGTTTTCCGCTTCGGTGACCGGCGTGGCCACCGGCGTACGCTGGCTCTTTCCCGGGGGAATGCCCGCATCGTACGAGGGGGAGGGGCCGGTGCGGGTCTGTTATGATGCTCCCGGCGTCTACACTGCAAAGCTCATCGCCGCGAACGGTTTCGGTGCCGATACCACCGAACGCCTCGTCACCATCGAGGATGGAGTGCCCGCGACCGCGCTTGCCGCCGGGACGATCTCCGGCGCGCCGGGGGAGATCATCGATATTCCCGTGCTGGTGCATGCCGCCGTCGGCGAGGCGGTGCCGGTGGGTTCCTACATGATCCGCCTCCGTTTCAATGGCACGCTGCTGCGTCCCGTTGGTGTGGATTCCACGATATCAATGGCATATGACGGCGGGGAATGCCTGGTGACGCTGCGGGGGAGGGGCAGCGGCAGCGGCGATACGCTATGTCGCCTGCGGATGGAGGTGGGGCTGGGGAATGCGGAGACGACGCGCATCGAATTCGACACGGTGGCATGGGCTGCCGGGTGCACGGAGCATCAGGTGATGCTCCCCGGCGAATTCCAGCTCACCGGTGTGTGCCGTGAAGGTTCCCCCCGGCTCTTCATCGATATGCCTGCTTCCGCATTGAAAAGCTGCATCTACGACCGAGGCACGGGCATGATCGACGTGCGCTACACAACCGGCGGCGAGCCCGCGCAACTGGTGCTCACCGATATACTGGGCCGGCGTGTGGCCGGCGCCGCTCTTGATGATGGCGTGCGTGAGGAAAGGGTGATGCGGTTCGACGCCACGAATATTCCGGCGGGGATGTATTTCTGTATGCTGCATGTAGCGGGACGGGATGAAAGCATGGTTGTGCATATCCGCCGCTGAAAAAATCACGCTCATATGCACGGGGAGTGCGCGTGAAAAATCCGGAAATTATTCCCTTATGGAATGATGGACCGCATCCCATGGCACCACCACATTACCTGCCGTTGATAATCAACTGATAACTTCATCCGACCGTATTGAGCACATAATTTGAATAGTGACGATGGACCCCGCAGGGAATCGAGGCATGGGGCAGCTGGTCCATGAGCGTCCGGCGCCATGAACTGCCGGATATGTGCCGCGGGGCAGCCTGGCCGACAGACTACTGACGACGGGCTGGATGGGCAGGAGAGAACTTCCCGGCATTTCCGTCCGTCGGATACCCATAGATAATCGGAACGCATGGATGTACTCGGCATTCTCCGGACGCTTCGCAATCGTCCGGACGAAGCGGGCTTCGCGCATCGACGTTCTCCGGCCGGAGCGCCGGTGGAAACTCCCCATACATTCGGATGCGAGCGCATCAGGGCCTCGTTCGATATCTATGCTGAAATCATGATAACGTGTTCGCCCCTGGCCTCCCTGGATGAACCTGCGGAATGACACCAGCTTCCATAGCACTGCCATGAATCTTCTGTACAGAACCGGGGCCCGCCGTTCAATGGCGGGTATTCGATTGCCATTTGCGTGGCGCCGGGGAGAGGAGCAGCGGGAAACGGAGAAACGGGAGATCGTCGCCCGCACGGCCGGCGCGGAACGTGGCCATCCGCCGTACGCCATGCCTGCCGCGGCCTCTATGCCCGGCACATGCGAGGAGTCGGCTGACGCCGAGGAGCACGAACGTCCCTACGTGGAGACCCTCATCATCTCCGACATCCATCTCGGTTCGGACGTATCGCGCCCGGCCGAGCTGCTCCGCATGCTGAAGAGCTATCGTTTCAGCCGTCTTATTCTCAACGGTGACGTCTTCGATGATCTGAATTTCAAACGGCTGCGCAAGGAGGATTGGCGGTTCCTCTCCTACATCCGCAAGCTCTCCAACCCGAAAAGGGGCTGTGAGGTGATCTGGGTGGCCGGCAACCATGATGGACTTGCCGAACCACTTTCGCACCTGCTCGGCGTCACCGTTCATGATGAATATATCTGGGAAATGGACGGGCGGCGGTATCTGGCCACGCATGGCCATCAGTTCGACACATTTCTCACCGAGCGCGTTATCATCACCAACATCGCATCCTACCTGTATCTGCTTCTGCAGCGCATGGACACGGAAAAACAGCGGGTGAGCAGATGGATAAAGCGGAGCAGTAAATCGTGGCTGAAAGTATCGGAAAAAATAGCGCTCGATGCCATGAACTATGGTGAGCGCCGGAGCGTGGATTATGTCTTCTGCGGGCATACCCACATCGCCATGGAGGCGGAACGGACCGGCGTGCGCTACTGCAACAGCGGCTGCTGGACCGATCGCCCCTCGCAGTACATCACGGTCGATGCCGCCACCGGCGTCACCATCCACGAGTGCCCGTAGGATTTCCAGAAGGCGTTGCGCTGAACCGGACGTTGAACGTTGAAATAACGAAGCCCGGCGCCGTACGCAGACGATGCCGGGCTTCGAACGCAGCGGAACGACCTCTCACAATCTATTCCGCCAGAATAATCTTCGCGGAGTGCGTCACACCGTCCGGGCGCAGCCGGCAAATATACACTCCGGTGGAAGACGCACGCCGGCTTCATCGCGGCTCGGACATCGACCGTTACGCCCAGGATAGAAAACTATGGCAAATGTCCGGTCTGGGGATAGGACAAACCGTGGCATCAGTGGTGCTTTTGCTGGATGGACTCGCGAAACTCCAGCGGCGCCATGCCGGTGTGGCGCTTGAAGAAGCGTGTGAAATAGGAGGGGTCGTCGTAATTGAGCCCGAAGGCGATCTCCTTCACACTCAGATCGGTATTGTACAGCAGCCGCTTCGCCTCCAGCACAAGGCGCTCGTGCACCAGATCGCCGATCGTCCTTCCCAGCGCCTTTTTGACCGTTGTATTCAGATGATTAAGCGACACGCCGAGCATTCCGGCATAGGAGCTCGGGGCATGCTCCGTGGAGAAATGCCGTTCGATCAGATCGCGGAGGCGGCGCACCATCTCGCGTGCCGTTGGTGGCGCCTCGATTTCCCCGCCAGCCGCCTCGAACAGCCGCTGCGCATGCACCAGCAGGATATTCAGATAGGAACGGAGCATATCTTCGCGAAGCGGCCGGTCGGACTCGAATTCCTCCTGAATCTGTCGGATGACTTCGAGGAACAGCCGTCGTTCCTCCGGCGCCGGGTAGAGCACGGGGGCCGGCGCGCCATGACGGAGAGCCGGAAAGAGCGCGGCATGCTCGGAGCCGTTGCCTCCCAGCGTATAGAACTCCGGCGTGAATAACAGGATATAGCCGTGGGAATCCGGGCTGCGGCGGATCTGATGGACCTGTCCCGGCGTGATGAAGTGGATGGAATGGTCGCGGATGGGATGGCTGTGGAAGTCGAGGTCGTGCATCCCGCCGCCGTGGACGAAGTAGAAGATCTCATAGTAATTGTGGCGATGCGGTTCCGACGAGTTGTAGCCACCGGCCGTCCGTTCAAGTGTAAGGAACCGGAACGGCATCTCCAGTGTATCGCCGCGATACAGATCGTAGGATGGAATGACCATTGTGCTCATCGTACTGCTACCTTATGTCCTCCAGGTATCTGCATTGGCTGTGGTACAACACATGAATCCCGCAGATGTTGCAGAAGAATGTTGCGGATGCGATTCTGGAGATACATACGGCCGTGGTGGGGGCATCATATGGTGCTGAACCGGTGGTTCATGCATGCCATGTTCGGCCGGGGGACGCCGGACGAGCATGCACCGGATGGTCCATCTCGCGCGGACAGGAGATGGAGACCCGAGAGGGAGCACACTCGGTTCAGGAGCTGGCATGAAGGAAGGAGACAGCGGTATGTGGCGTAGATACAGGCGAATGTTCTGGCGAATAGCTCTGGTCGTGGTCATGGGGCTTTCGATCCTCTTCCTCTTCGAGAGCGATTGTGCCGTCTATGACGCCGGCAGGCGGGGGGCGATCAGCGGGATCGTCGTCGACAAGTATCATGACGGGATCTACTCGGTCGGCGTCCGTCGCAGCGACGGCAGCACGCGGGGGTACCTGTACGCCGGCGGGTTCTGGAACATGGTGGATATCGGCGACTCCATGGCGAAGCCGGCCGGAACCCTTCATGCGACGATATTCCGGCACGACCGGCGGATCGAGAGGGAATTTCTGGACTATGACCGTGAATGCGAGTGCGGCGAGTGATCCGGAGATATATGCCGTTTCGCTGTCCGGCCGGAGTGGTTCGTAAAGGCGTTGCTGTTATGGTGGCCGATATTTGATCAGATGCCGCCTTTATCATCATGATATATCATGCAATGTATTTCAGCACCCGTACTGAATGGCCGAATATTATCCTCGCTGATTCGACGTGCACCATCCATAGGCGGGCACCGTACCAGCCAGCGCAATGCAGACGGCACATCCACACCACTTTTACGTGCGATGAACGTGCCGTTTGTTGATGGTCGTTTTCGTCACCTCGATCCGGCGTTACCTGTAATGCCCCGGAGTATTATCCGGGTTGATTCCGGCCGGCCCCGCATCACCCAGCGTCGGCTCATCCGGAACAGGCTCGATGATGATCGGGCAGGGGAGGCCATCCAGGCAGCTTATCTTGCACTTTGTTCCATCCACCTCGAACCTGTTGGTGGAGCAGCAGATGTACTGCGTCCTGGTATCGCACGGAGGCGGGAACGAGTAGCTGAACAGGAAACACCCCTTCGGACAACTGACCTTCACCGGCTTCGCAGTATCGGGCACGGCGGTATCCGCCACCGCGGTGTCCATCACCGCCGCCTGCACCATCACGCCCGGACGGGGCTCCACGGGAAGATAGATCAGGAGCGAGTGCATATCGCTGAACGAGCCGCTCGGTCGCAGGGTGACCATCAGAGCATTCGCCGAACCGTTCACCGGGAGCGTGGCGCTCAGATCTGTGAACTCATTGTATTCGCCCGTGATTCTGCGCTCCTCGCCGACCGGAGCATAGCTCGCCGCCGGGCCGGCGCTGATCGCGCCCTGGATGCTTACCGCATATTCCCGTATCATTCCGCCGACGCCGACGTGCACGGTCGCTCTGCCATTCTCCAGTGTGGCGACCGTTGCCGACAGATAGAAATGATGCCGATCATCCAGCCGTACCCCCGCATCATCGCGCCATGCGTCATAAACAGCCTGAGCGGATGGTATCTGCTGGGCCCATGCGGTGATGGCCGTGGTAACCATGAATGCCACGATCAGCGCGTACTTGATCTTGTGCATCGCAACCTCCGTAAGCATATGATGATGAACAGTGTGGTGACGCCATGGCAAACCAGAAGCCCGGGCGCCACCGGAAATACGGGGGAGACGGCACATGCAGCTGAAGATGCCTGCGCATGTCGACCGTCTGGGGAAAAGAGGAAAATGAGACCTGAAACTGGACAAGGTGGTCGTCATGGCCGGGGCAGGGATCATTGCTGAAGCTGCCAGAGGCCGGTTTCGTACGTTATTGCAGGTGGCAAAGTTTATCCTGGGCCGTATAATCACTCGCAGGAACTTCTGCCATTTCCGGGAATATGTTGTGGCGGCTTCGGCGGCGTGGCGTTATGGGAGGCACGGAGCGGGGGATGGGTGATCGGCGTGGGGGCACTGGTGTATATTCGATGCGTGGTTGAATTCCGTCCTTAAAGTGCGTCATAGAATGAGCCAATCCTGTGCACGGCATGCAATCCTGCCGCTACGGACGACAGACCAGGGCCTGACCGATATGGTAATAACGTCCAGCACTCCATTCCGTCAGGCGCTTTTACGCAGTTTCCGTGTTGGCGCGGCTGGCGATTGTAGTCCGAGAAAAAAATACCCTGATAGAAAATTATGGCCTTGACATATGGGGCCTCCGTTTGCTATTATTGCGCCCGTTATAGCTTCACAGGCTGATAGCCAGTTCCCGGTCCGTAACATCCGGACTGGGAACGATACTCCACATCACCGTCATCATTCGCTGTTAATTCCGGCTTAACGCGAGTGTTCCTGGTTGTATGATGCGGTTAAGGCCGTAATCTTATCGCTGCTCTGAAGCATGTCATAGTACTTGCAAAGTGTGTTGCAGCGGAGATGCCATCATATAATCGCGGGGAATACTCCTTTGTGCATAGAGAAGGGGTCTCTAGTTACACTCTTCCTTCTATGTAGCAGGGTTCGATTGTAATCGAATCGGAGGTGCTCGTGCATTACGAGCACAGGCTCCCTATTACCTGTACGAAAGGTATAGCAGAGATCAATCCACCATTGATGTGGAAATGCGAGGAATTATGAAGACAGCGAATATTCTGTGTACGGTATTCCTATGGATGTGCCTTCCCATCGCGGCCAGAGCTGAAGTTCTCGACACCCTGTCGTACTATACACATGACAGCAAATTCGTGTACTACCGCGATCCGGGCATAGCGATGCAGGCCGCACGTTTCATGCCCGCGATGCCCGGGACAGTAAAGAGTATTAGTGTCATACTGGGGGGAGAAAGCGGCACTGGCGGAGCAACCTTGCATATATATGGTCATGAAGGGGGAATATCCGCCCCGCAACTGCAACAGGATCTGGTATATCCCATCGCTATACGGAAGACACGACCAGGAGTGGAGAAGATCACGGTCAATCTTCCCGATCCGGTGTTTGTAGAAAACGACCAGTTCTTTATTGCGATCGATAACCTTAGTCCGGGAGTTGCTCTCCTTTCCGATCGTACTCATAAGACACCAACATGCGCGGCTCCATCCAATGAGTTCTACTTTCAGTTCCTGAAGCTGAAAAATCATCGGTGGCGCTGGGGAGCGTTCTCGTATGCCATCGAGGTCATCATGGAATATCCTGAACCTGTGTCGCCCGGATATATGGCCGATGTTACCGTACAGGTTGGAATACCCGACTCGGCACTGGCTAATCGCAGTATCGCATGGGCTGATATTAACGGTGATGGCTACCTCGACCTTCTCGCCGGAGGACGACTCTATCAGAACGTGAGAGGCGGGCGGTTCGATGACATCACCGATGTTTCCGGCATATCAGGGCAGCCTGTTGCCAACGTATTTGCTGATATCAACAATGATCGGCTGGTCGATGTAGTATTCATTGGCTCTACCGACAGTGCCGGATCTGAAAGCTGGATTTATACGAATGACGGCAACGGCGTGTTCGTGCGACATGTGCTGAACCTGCCGGTGGCGGTCACTCCCACGAGCGTGAGCATTGCCGATGTAACGGGGGACGGCTTCCTTGACGTTTTTATCGGCAGCGGTGCCCAAGAGCGCATCGCTGGAGGCTTGCTCCTCATCAATAACCATGATCTCACCTTCACTGATCGTTCCTATTGGCTGCATTTGTCTGATTCAGCACGTTCCGGTTCGCTCGGATCGCAGTGGGTGGATTATGATAATGATGGGCGGATCGATCTCTTTGCTGCGGGCGTGACACGGAGCCTGCTCTGGCACAATGCCGGTGATAGCACATTCTTCGAAGAATTGGGAGTCGGAACTTCTGCCCTGGGGGGCGACATGAAAATGGGGCGGGGATGTGACTGGGCCGACTATGACAACGATGGAGATCTCGATCTGCTGCTGCCTAATAGTATCGGCGTTCGCGATGCCGGGAATATGACGGGAAGCGGTACCAGGATCTACGCCAACAGTGGTTTTCCCGATTATGAACTGGTTGCGATGCCATCCGATAATGGGATTCGCTATGAAGAGAAGCATACGGGAGGAGCCTGGGGCGACATCAACAACGACGGTTTGATGGATGTTGTCATTACCACTTCGTGTCCATGTCGCTACGCGGATATCTACATTCAGCAGTCTGGGAAGCGATTCGAACTCGGTACGTCTGAGTATGGCCTGCATCGCATAGCCGCGGGGAATGACGCGACCTGGGTCGATTATGATAATGACGGCCAGCTCGACATGGTCACCATCGATCGTGGTCGGTTCAGGCTGTTCCGGAATAATGGAGGATTCAGCCACGGCAACAACTATGTCGAATTTGACCTTGTGCCACCATCAGGTAGCGCCGGAGGTGTTGGTGCCAGCGTCACGGTCTTTGCTTCTCCCGTTAGATATACCCAGCAGGTGAGCGCCGGTCGTGGCATTCTCATGGCGAAGCCACTCCGACTTCATTTCGGCCTCGGAGATGCCCTGCTGGTCGATTCGGTCGTGGTGCGCTGGCCGAATAGCAACAGAGACGAAGTCTTCCGGCAATTGACCGCCAACATGCTGCATCGCCTGGGCACCTCCCCTGTGGGAGGGAGTGCGAACAGTGAGGCTGTTGCTCTGGAGGCTGCGCCAAATCCGTTCTCTACGAGCCTGACGATAACGTACACGCTTTCAGCGGAGCGCAACGTGCGCATCGCCATCTATTCCACCGATGGCCGCTACGTGACCACCCTCATTAATGAGAAGCAGCATGCCGGCTCCTACTCCGTTACATGGGATGCCAGGGATCGTAACGGCGAGCGCGTGGCTGATGGGGCATATATATACCGCCTTATATCCGGTGATGCCGATCTGATGGGGCGTGCCATTCTTGTGCGGTAGCAGGGAAAGACGGCAGATAATCTAATCCGATCATAGTCGTGATGAGAATGAGTGCAAAGCAGGATTCAACCACAAAGGCTACACAGACAGGAGTTTTTCGGAGGATCAATCTTCGGCGGACGCTCCTGATATGTGGAGGGGCGGCACTGATGGTCGCGGCAATTCTCATGACACAGTATCTGATGAGGCCGAGGATCGCCTATGTGCGTTCGAGTGACCTGATAAGCAAATATGCGGGAACTATCGAGTCACATGAAGTAGCACAAAAGACGCAGGACCAGCGGAAGGCGAATCTGGATACGTTGCAGGGCGACTACCGGCGCGCGATGAATATCTACAATGAAAGCTATGCAAAGCTTTCCCCGGCGGAACGCAGTGATAGAGAGGATTATCTCGCCAAGCACGAACAGCAGATAGTATCCTATGCGCAGGAGGCTGGGAAGATGGCCGAAGAAGAGGAAGAGAAGCTGATGCAGGGAGTTCTGAGCCAGATCAACAGCTTCATTGCAAGCTATGGCAAAGAGCATGGATACGACATGATCCTGGGTACGACGGCCGCCGGCAGTCTCCTCTATGCTGAGGATGGATACGACATCACGGACGAGGTTCTGAACATTCTGAATGCGCAATACAAATCTACCAATGCAACCACGGCATCCAGATAACAGATGGCCGTTACTACGGCTGCTCCCATTGCTGCTGTTGGAATTCTCATGCGGCCGCGGGCCTCGGAACATTCAGAGCTTCGAGACATGGCTCGGTGATCCGGATCATGGGCTCTGCAAAAGCCGAAGTGTGGACGGACTTGAAATAACAATGAAGTACCTGCCCCCGGAGCTTCTCGTGTATCGTGAGACTCACGATGCGGATGTTGCTGTTCCTCGGCCTCAGGATAGTCTGATCCGGTTGTACAGGAACAACGCAACCTTCATCATGACCGTCGCTCCCACCGATCATGGGCTTCATGGACGTGATGTGATGACGCGAGGTGTGGCAAGCCGGCAGCAGTTCCTGGAGCGCCTCATGATTATGAACTTCGATGTCGGCGAATATATATCGATGAAGACGCCGCATGGTGAGGCGCATCCGGTTCTTGCACACTTTGAAAACACATACGGAATCAGGAAGGAGCGGAATCTTATTCTCACCTTCACTGACCACATCGACGGCCGATCAATCTTCGACGCGGATACCGTGGATATATCCTTTGTGGATAAGGTGTTTGATACCGGAATACATCATTTCCTGTTCGAGACGAAAGATCTTCGACTTGCATCAGAACTATTCCCATCTGATTCACGCTAGTGTTATGAAAATGTCGCTGAAAAGCATTGTAGCCCGGGTACTACTGCTCTCGTTTATCAGCCAGAGCGTTGCTCCGCTGGCAGCATTTGCGCTGACGAGCGGACCGGTACAGCCGGAGTTCTCCAGCTTCGAGCCGGTAACCACTACGGAACTTGTCGATGAATTCACGGGAGCGCTCACCTACAACCTGCCCGTGCTCAACATACCGGGTCCGAATGGTGGAGGGTATGCCTTATCGCTATCCTACCATAGCGGTGCATCCATGGAGGAGGAGGCCAGTTGGGTCGGATACGGATGGACGTTGAATCCGGGTGCGATTATCCGCAACAAGCGCGGATTCCCCGACGATTATAATGGTGCTTCCGTAAAGTACTGGAACAAGGTGCCGGCGAACTGGACGGCCTCCATCGGGGCATGGACCAAGATGGAGATATTCAGTGTGGACGCGTTGTCTACAACAGGGACTGCTTCCATACGATACAATAACTACAAGGGCTTCAGCACGACGATAGGAATGGATGCCGCGTACAAAGGTATCGCCAGCCTCGGCTACTCCTTCACCGATGGCGAAGGGAGCTTTTCGTTCGGGTTCAATCCGGCGAAGGCACTGAATGAACTGAGTACAATGGCGAAAAAGGATGAATCGGAAACGTCGGAAAAGCCATACGGGCCGGTACCACCGCGGGAGGAAAAGCGGCAGGCCATGAAAGATAGAACGATGTATGGGAGCTACAATGGCTCGTATTCATTCGAGGAATCACAACGTCCCACAACCGTCACGGAATACACGGGTGTATCGGCCAACTTCAGGATCGGTATTCAGCACACGGAGGCGCCTCCCGCGATCGGCCCTGAATGGGGGTTGAGCGGGAATTATACGCGACAGGAGAATAAGAATGCATCCGAGGACATTGCGTGCTATGGATATATGTACAGCGGTGCAGCTGGTGAGAATGATGGTAGCCTTATGGATTATTATTCCGAAAAGGAGTCGATGTATTCAAAGCGCGATTATTTTCTTTCGATACCTTTCAGCAATGCCGATCAGTTCATGGTGACCGGAGAGGGGATTGGCGGAGGATTCCGTCTGCATAGCAGGAAGCCCGGGCATTTTCGCCCCAACTCCAGATCCAGCAAGACAACCATTGGCCAACTCGGGTTTGCCGTGCATACCGGGCCGCTCAATCTTGGCGGGGGATTTGACCTCGGTGTCGGCAGCCATTCGCTGAAGGTTGGCAGGTGGAGCGACGTCAGCGGGTACACCTTCCCAGAGGTTTCCGACGATGAGGAGGCTTACTTCTTCCGCTTCAACAATGATCTCGGAGGCAGCGTCGAATATTCCACGGATCTCGATGTGATGCGAGCTTCACTTGCGCATGGGAGCGGCACGTGGATTTGGGAGCCTGTGATAACCGGTGGGAGCTTGATGGCCTCGGCCAACGATGGACGGCGAAGTGGCCGTTCCTCCTATATCGGATATCATACAAACAAGGAAATGCTCGATCTGGCCGATCCGGGATGCGATGCTGGCCGGCGCCCGGGCATACTGTATCATGCCTATGACAAATATTCTGCCGCATCGGAATACGTCAACCGGAACGCAGAAGGGATTGAGAATGGCGTCGGTGAATTCGAGGTCGTTAACGCAGCGGGGATGCGTTACATGTATGGTCTTCCCGTTTATTCCCGCCGTGAAAAGAATCTGCAGTATGGGCTTGATGGAACATCCGCAGGTAGTATCGAGCAGAACTACCTTGTGAAAAAGAATGTCGTGCCCTCTACGGCGGATGTCGTCGTCGGGGAGGAACGGGACGCCCCCTACGCAAGCATGTACCTTCTCACCGAAATCACAACACCCGATTATGTCGACCGTACCAACGATGGTCCTACGACGGATGATCTTGGAGGATATACAAAATTCATCTATAAGCGGGTGGCCGGGACGAAAGACAAGGCGGGAAGTGGCGACGAGTGGTACAGGTGGAGGATGCCGTATGCAGGTCTTCTCTACGAACGCCGGTCGCTCTCCGATCCGATGGACGATGTAGGTGGCGCTATTTCAGGAGAAAAGGAGGTGTACTATCTCGACAGGATCGAGACCAAGACACATGTCGCTCAGTTCATTACAAATCCGAGACAGGATGGGTTCGAGGCTAATCATTCCGAGGGCGCCGCGGCCGCCGGCGATCTGGAAACGCTGACTTCCGGGTCGAACAAGAGTCACCGGCTGGACCGGATTGAACTTTATGCACGCGATGAGTCGGGAGAGGCCGGACAGTTACTTCAGACCGTGCATTTCGGCTATGAATATTCACTCTGCAAGAATCTCCCAAATGCATCATTTGTGGATGGCGAGGGCCCTCCACGTAATGGTAAGCTCACGTTGCGCAAGGTATGGTTCGAGTACAATGGCGTCGTGGCGGCGAAGATCGCTCCATATGTGTTCGGATACGAGTACAGGGGATACGACGACTACGCCAATCTGCCTGCAGATGTCAAGCGCGTGTACGATCCTGTCATCAGGTACGGCGACAGCGTAACTGCGGCAGCTCAGAATCCAGACTATAGTCTCTTCAATCTCGATCGCTGGGGGAGTTATCAGTATGATGGTGCCGCACAGCACGCGAGATTCCGGAAGTGGGTGGATCAAACCCCCGATCGGGATGATTTCGATCCGGCCGCCTGGCAGTTGAAGACGATCAGATTGCCATCAGGAGGCGAAATTCAGGTGCAGTACGAGCAGCATGATTACCGGTTCGTGCAGGATCGGCCCGCGATGGCCATGGTATCAATCAAGGAGCAAGGGTCGGTCCCAAGCGATTTCAAATATTATCTGAACGTCAGGGAGGATCTGGGAATAAAGGATGATTATCCTTCCAGTGGCAATCTCTCCGATCCGGAATTGCTGGCTCTGAAAGAACTGTTGGAGCGACAGTTCGGCGGCGGACGGGAAAAGATCTATTTCAAGCTTCTCTTCCCACTCCATGGGGAAACGGCAAATTTTACGAATTGCGTTTCGGAATACATCACCGGCTATGTCGATGTGGAAAGTGTTGGCTTGGATGCGAATGGGATCTTCATTCAGATTGGAGAAAGCTCCAGCTCCTATGACTCGCCGAAGGATGTTTGCCTGGATTTCTTCAATACGTCGAGAAGCGGCAATCTACGCTTCGGGCAGGATTGCGAGGCATCAAGTGCCGGCATTTCCAGCGGCATGGATGTGGGCGAGCTCCTGCTGGCTCTGCTCTCCAAGATCGGCAGCACCGCCCTTTTCAATGGATTGAACTGCCAGGCCGGAGGCGTCAACCTTGGCGAATCATATCTGCGCATTCCGACGACGCATCCGAAGCTTGGAGGAGGAATCCGTGTGAAGCGCCTGCTGATGTATGATCCCGGTACTGAAGAGGGGGAGGAGCATGCCAGTCTCTATGGAAGTGAGTACTTGTACGTGGATGAGAATGGTCTCAGCAGCGGCGTCGCCACGAATGAGCCCTTCACCGGGCGCGAAGAGAATGCTCTTGTTACGTGTCTGCCGAAGCGGCAGAGCCAGGGAGCGATCGAACAGATTATTGCGGGGGAGGATAAGGAACAGTTCGAAGGCCCTATCGGAGAGTCACTCCTTCCAGGAGCGTCCGTCGGATATTCCCGCGTGGTAGTCAAGAATATCTTCAACGGTGCGACGAATCCCGGCTTCAAGGTCAGCACATTCAATACCGCAAAAGATTTCCCATTCGACCAGAAGGGAACAAACCCGAATATACCGGGAAGGACGGTCGACTATACCAATAACGATGGAAAAGAGGACTGGTGGCCTAAAGTACCTCTCGGTTTGATTACACATCACAAGGCGAATCTCTGGCTGACCCAGGGCTATCGATTCGTGATCAACAGCATGCATGGGCAGCTGAAAAGCGTCAATTCATATGCTGGTAATTATCATGATATGACAACGGCTGTTTGCGTAGCAGGTGAGGAGTATGAATACTTTGCTCCCGGGGAAGCTGTGCCGATGATGTATGGAATCGGAGACATACGGATGGAGCATCCGGGGAAGGAGGAGGAGATCGTTTTCGAAAGTCGTGCAATCGACGATGTAATGAACGACGGTAGCGTAGAATTCGATGCCAGTATCGGTATCGCCGGGCTCATCCCCATACCATTCGTCTCCGGCTGCCCCAACATTACAAACGTCGAGAGTCGACTGCGCACGCATGTGACCTCCAAGGTGATTCGTTTCCCGGCAATCCAGAAGGGAATGCGCGTGTTCCGTGACGGCGTTTGGCATACAACAAGCTATATCGGGTTCGATCCGGCAACGGGGCGGCCGATTTTGACCAGGTCGACTGATGGATATCATGGGCTTGTACTGCAACTATCGAGCAGCGGCCACGATGGCTCATACTACACCTACACGATGCCGGCGTACCAGCAGTATCCGGCGATGGGGCAGCGGGCGTTGTCGGAACGTGTACGTGTGGAGAGCGAGACAGGTGTTGTGGAAATTGAAAAGTGGTATGATTCCACCCACTATCTGAATTTCAGGTTCAAAAAGCCTGGTATCGCTACCTCCATACTGGCGAAGCTGACGAGTGGTGATCTTGTGCGTCTTACGACGATGGCTGGCGGTTACCGTGGACTCTATCAGGTCGGCCGGATTGCCGGTAACAAGGTCAAATTATGGCCGACATCGATCGACGTCGGTGTCACAGAGGCGCCGGAACTCGTAAATGTAGAGGTTATACGAAGCGGACGGACGAATCAGCTGGCTGCCATGGCCGGGAGCGTTACCACATACGGATCTGTGCCCGAGGTAGCTGAGTTTCCCGTAGAGAACCCATGAACACATCCGCGGGAATGGTGGAAGGGGGATAATTGTCTGGCGGATCGATTCTCGGCACATGATCAGTAAGCACTCGTTCCTACTAATGACTATCTACTAATTACTGCCCTGTAAATATGATGGGATGTGAATTGCGGCTGGAAAGGGTTCCGCGGCCAGCCGTCGGAATCGATGTCTTGTGGAAGCACGCGACGTGTTTCCGATTGCATTGCGGTCGTATAAGGCTGTTCATCATGCATGTAATGCTTGCGACGGTTGTGATCACGGTAGGTGCGGCCAGTTGTGCATATGCCCAGGCTGGCTCACTTGTCGAGCGTGATTCTCTGGCCGCACGGTTGAATCAGGCGCTGGAGCTGCTCAGCCCAACGAATCTGTCAGAGAATATCGATGTCAATGACTTGGGCATTGAGGTCCTAGGCCTGCATGGTTGCGAACAGATATGGAATGAGAATACAAGTTCCGAATTCTATCCCAATGGGCTGAAGCTGAAGCGCCACGATGATGAGACAATTTCCATGGAAATCGCCAACAGGCCGGCGAGTTCGATGCAGTTGACATACAATTCCCACCTGGTGCCGTGTTATCTGAACGGCATGATGTTTCACAACTGGGGCAAGCCGTTTTTCGACTCGCTGAGCGACTATGTCTTCTGGGATGTCCCGCCTCCCGATGGCGCTCCTCATCCTCCAAGCACGGAAACACCGCTCAGCACGCAGAAATACTACATGGGCTCTCATGATATCACATTGCATATGGAAGATTCCGTCCTGCCGACACTTCAGGACAAATCATATAGCAGCACTGCGCTCGAAGATTACAGCGGAACAATTCACGGCGAGGACCTCTTCAATGTCAATCGCCCCGAGATGTCGTTTATCGCGCAGTTCAAGCCTGCACCGGTGGGAGGTCTGGATACACATTATGCCAAACCGACGGAATGGGAACTCCGGTTTGTTGATGAAAACGGTGATCCGACATGGGACTTGGCGCTTGACACAACGGTTGCCAGCATCAAGTTCATAGCACGCACACAGCGCTATTCTCCGGATGACTGCTCATTCGGAAGCTTTCTTCCGGTTGACGACAGCGCCTGGTGCGGTATCATAGTTACGTTAGCCTGGAAAGATGGGCTTGGAGCCTTTCATGAAGACCCATATTCACCGATGTGCTATCATTCCTTCAAGGATCCTGGCGGGCCAGATATAAACAACGCGGCGCTCTGGAGTAACTACAATTTTCTAGCGGGAGGGCCTCTGAACTGGTGGTGCCGTTTCGATCTCGACCCGGATGGCTGGCTAGTATTTGAAATATTCGGCGGAAACTGCGCACTCCGCGACACGTTCAAAATTCGGCGGATCAAGAATCCGGATATACCTGCTCAAATCTGTGAAACATACTTCCCATCGGGTGGAGAATTCTGTGTCGATCATATGACAGGTGAGATCGACTACTGGACAGGAGGATGTAATACCGGAGAGCGCCAGGCGGTGACATGTCTCGCTTTCTGCCGCCCGGTAACCGGCTCCCGTGCCATGAGCGGCGTCATCGCGGCCTCGGTGCAGACGTTCAGCGATGAATGGCCGTACTCGTACTCTGACTATGGGAATCCTGTTAACCACAGCAGCACCCACCAAAGCGGCGAGACGGGAAAGTGGAGGCCGAAAGGGTATTACAGTTACCGGACATCGATACTGCCGGCCGATCCCGAGTTCGGACTTAATTCGCGTGTGTATACGAACGCGGGCGTATTCACTAATGATATAGGCTCCACGTCCAATGCTTTTCGCCTATATGATTTCATGAATGAATCCGCCAACGATCCGGTCAAATGGTTGAAAGGAGATACCATCACGAAGTTTTCACCATCCGGGGAACCCGTGGAGGAGCAGGATGTCCTTGGGGTATATAGCGCCGCACGCTTTGGTCACAGCCAAATGCTCCCCAAGCTGGTTGCAAAGAATGCGCAGTACGAGACGGTCGATTTCGAGAGCTTTGAAGATGGAGCCGGTAATACCACAACGGCGGCGCATTCCGGACGGTATGCATATCTGTTCGAGTCTGGAACAGGAGTTCAACTGCTCGGACCGTTTACAATAACCGAACAGGTGCGCGACCAGGGAATCCAGATCCAGTTCTGGGCGAAGAAAACATACTGGAATGCCGCGAGCCACCCTTCGCCTCCCATCAGCGTAACAGTGGATGGCCTCAGCACATCCGCAACTCTCGATTCCGTTGCAAAGACCGGCGCGTGGACACTCTATCGCATGAACATCGACGACATCTCCGGAACTGCGCAGGTCGATGAAACCTTCACGATTTTCTTCCAGAAGGAGATCGGATCGGGGGACTCTCTCTGGATCGATGACATCCGCGTGCAGCCGATGGATGCGGAAATGATCTGCTATGTCTACGACCCCTTCTGGCTTCGTCTTGCCGCTACGTTCGATGACCAGCATTTCGGACAGTTCTATCAGTATAACGGTGAAGGGAAGCTCATTCGAACCATCAAGGAGACCGAGCGGGGTATGAAGACGGTGGCTGAAACCCACTATCACACGCCACTCATCGACCGCGATGCTCCTCTGTCTGCTCCCATGATCGGCTATGGAGGCATGAACGCTGTCGGTCCGGCATCGCCATTTGCAGGAACGAAAGCGAATAGTGATCGAGGAGATGGCATGAATGCGAACGCCGATATCTTCGACTTCGAACTTTCAGAGGATGGGACGAGAACGAAGATCTTTGGAAAAGATCCTTCACAGCTTCCTACGCTGGAAGATCTGGGGGAGGCGAGCAGACGGCTTGCAGCGGTTGATCTTTCCTGGCTAGGTGGCACGAATATGCCAAGTACTGATCGGATCGAGCGGCTGAATTTACCGGACGTGCCGGATATCGAGAAGATTAGAGTGTTGCAGGAAGTGCGGGAACTTGACAGGAAGATGGAGGAACTGACGCGGTTACGTGAAAAGGCTGCGACAGATGCTGAGCGTGAGGCAATTGAAGAGGAGGCCCGGCAACTGCATCAAAGGAAGATTACGATGCTCCGCGAAAAACTTGGGCTGACGGAAGAGAAACTGCGTGAGTTGAAAATTCAGGCAGAGGACGGCCAGTAAATGAATGCTATAAGAATATCAGGAGCAACCAGGAGAATGTGGCAGGCCACCCTGTACTGCTATGAATACGCATCAAGTGGTAAGCCGGGCGCAATACTTCATAGGGTGACGCTATCTCTGGTGCTGCTGACAGCATTGAGCTTGCAGCTCTATCCGCAGACAAACGCCGGCGAGTGCCTGAATCACGTACGCTCACTCTACCGGAAGCTGGGCGATCCTCCGCCTGAGGGGAAGGTATATGCTATGTCGTACACGATTCAGGCCCGTGTTAGACGAGCCGGAGATGTGAAAAATATCTCGTCGAACGTGCGATTGCTTATGAGCCGACACAGAATGCATCTGCTGACCGATGAGATGGAGGTGTATCAGGATGAACGGGCTGTATTCACAGTTCTTCCCCGGAGTAGAATGCTGTATGTCCACGACAGTAATGCTGACAGTGGACAGGATTTGAGGAAGAAGATCATAGGCGCCTTTCAGGATAGTCTGTTCTCTGCCTGTACGGTGTTGAAGTGCGCCGGTACGAAAGGAGATGATGGGCGCGAGAAACGGCGGGTTGTGCTGCAGATTCACGAGAAGATGAAGAAGCTCTATGGTATTGCGACGGTTGCCATCGATGTCGATGCCGGTCGCCAGTCGATCGATCAGGTGGAATATACGTTCGTGCCAGGAAGCCCGCAGGAATGGATGAAGGTGACCGTCGATGATCTCGACTATGACTCTCGAACCAGTGCTTTCAATACTCCGCTTACATCCATGTTCTTCGATGGCAGGGGGGCGGTAGTATCGAAGTACCGAGGCTACACTCTGACTGACGACCGCGCCAGAAAAAAACGCTGAAAACTTGTAGAGGAATGAGCTGGTGGAGGTGGCGTTGCAGCCGTTGCGAAGTGTCAGAGGGCACTTGTCGGTACAGCGGATATGACCGCTCCGACAGTCGCTTGTGATAATTCGATTTGACCGTATATCATCAATCTTTCCATTATGATACGCGATATCTTTCGTGGTCTTCTCGTGACCTTCGCAATCATGGTGACCTGTATGCTTCATCTATTGGCTCAGGAGCCCGATAGCTCGAAGGTGACAGTGCAGTCGGGAATGCCTGAGGCTCATTCAGCATTGGGCGACACGGATGATGAGTATGCGGTGATGCCGTTGAGTACCACGGAGAAGGTGTATAAGAACACCTTCCAGTATGATGATATGGATGGCACGACGGTAAAGCAGCTTGTGTTGATGGAGGATCCGGCGTCAAGCTATTGCGCATCGCCGCGTGCGATTCGCGATGCAAAGCTGCTGTTGCGTTTGAAAATGGGGGAGAATGATTATGAATTCGCGAAGAACGATGATTTCCTGCTGACGGTGAAGGTGACTGCCAGGGCGAAGTCTCTCATGGGGGCGGTCATCCACACCTATTTGTGCACGCTGGAGGTGTCCGTATCCACACCTGCCATGGGCCCGGTACAGATGAAGCCCGAGCAGTTGAAGGTCATCGACTTTACGGACAACTACGATCTGACTGCGACATTCGACATTACAGCGCAGGTCATTGGCACAACATACCTACCGACCACCGATCTGGAGGACAACATCCGTCTTGATGCCGAATACACCGAGGAATTCGACATCAATCCCAAGAAGCTCTCCGATACCACCGAACCGATTGTCAGGATTATCTCGCATGGAGATGTCATCAGCGAGAATCCCGTGCGTTTCACCTGGACGGTGGGAGGCGCCGAGGAGGGGTGCGCCGATCGTTTCCCCGATTACCAGCTTCAGATCCTTCGGTTGTACAACGTCAATCCTGAAAAGACGAGCGAAACCGATATCGAGGCGCAGGTGGATTGGAGCCAGGCGTTGACGTACGATGTTGGGGATACCGTAACGGAGGTCGAGCTGACGCTGGCCGAGGGACGGGGATATTACGCATGGCGGGTCCGGCCTGTTGGAAATCTCTATCCAGGAGGGATTGCGAACGATCTCAACTGGGGGGTATGGTCCGCTTCACTGGGCGACAATTCATACGCCGTCATCAGCGCCACAAACAAGCCGGAATTATCGAGCGATGTGCAGCCGAGTGTCTTCTTCTATGAGGGTTTCGACGAGCATCTGAACTGGATCTACGCAAGGAATTTCAGTGAGGGGTCGGAAGGAACCAGGGTGGGGGAGAAGATGACGTATGCTACATCGCTATTGCAGCCGAAGCAGAATCAGGCGAGGATCCAGTCTCGCACCGACCGGTTCCTCGTGGGGCAGACGGTGTATGATTTCAGCGGACGTCCGACGCTGGTCTCGCTTCCCGCTCCGGTTACGCAGGGAGGTTTTGGCTATCGCGAAGCATTTCTCCAGTATGAAAGCGAGCCGGAGGTACAGGAGACTTACACAGCGTTGAATTTCGATTATGACGCGGATGCGGCTGCCGGAGGAGCCCGCACGAGCAATTACAAGGAACCGAACAGCCTGAATTACGGATCGGTACATGAGTACTACTCCGATCTCAACTCCGATCTGCAGGTGCCGAATGCTGACGGATATGCCTTCTCCAGAACGGTGCTCTATCCCGATGGTACCGGGCGCATGAAGGAGCAGTCCGGCGCCGGCGAGGTCCACCGGCTGAAGCCTGCTACTTCTACAGTTGATGACAGGACGATCAAGACGATCTGCGGTGGCGCTCCGGACGCGGAGCTGATAGCGATGTTCGGCGATGAGGCGCCGGCTGCGTCCAGTGTGCAGAAGGTGATGACGGTCGATCCGAACAAGGTGATCTCCGTCAAGTATGTTTCCAAGGAAGGAAAGGCGCTGGCAACCTGCCTGGTGAAGACGATTCCGTCGGGACCCTCGGCCAGTCTTCTCGACGATCTTAACAGTGAGGAGCAGGCGTTCGAGGAACTGGTGCGCGACACTATATGGAACGAGCCGCGCCAGCGGCGGTTCGCCCTTCCGGTGGAGACGACCATAACCATGCGCTACTCAATCACCCCCAATCAGATCGAGGCCGCGTGTGGCACATACTGCAAGACCTGCGAATACAAGGTCTATTTCTACGTGCACGATCTGGAGGATCGAAGCAATACGAAGATCGATTCGCTGATCATCGGGCCACATGACTGTGACGATGACGGCGACTGGCCTCAGCAGAAAGTGATGGAGTGGACGCTTCCCGCGGGCAGCTACATCGCCGAGCGGAGGATCGTAAGCGACAACCCCGTGGACGATGAGCATCCTCTCGGCGCACATTATGAGGAATACCATGCCGATCAGGTGCGGGATGCCATAAAAGACGAACTGGACGCCGTGCTGGCGCCGGTCCGTGCCTATCTGGATTCGAACAATATCGAAGGACTGTACGCCTATCTCGATACCGCGCCTGAAGCCCGGCTGGATGGAGATGCCTATTTCATAGAAACTCCCTGTTGTACGCTTCAGGTTCCGATCAAGGAGTGCGGCGAGGCGGCATGCCCGTCGCCACTGCAGAATTTCGAGCAGATGTTGTTTGATGCATGGCCCGAGTGGGGAGATGAGCTGAACGACTTCTTCCGGACGAACGGTAACGGCACCTATCCATCGCAGACGCCATTTACGAGCGGCACCGGAGCGTTCAATGCCATGATCGGTCATATGATCGACGATGGCTACAATTGCGGCAGGCTGTTGCAGGCGTGGGAGGTGCTCGTCGAGACGTTTGGACAGATCGCTACCACCGACGGCTCCGGCGCTCCCGGCCAGCGTAATCCTGGCGTCGATCTGCTCCAGACATTCCTCCGCTCGGTGGGTAAGATATATGAGGGATTTTCGGACTGTCCGTACGGGACGTGTGGAAGCGGCAAACCGGGGTACCTGGAATATGCGTATAAGTACTTCTACTACGAAGGGCAGTCACCGGAATGCGAGGAGCAGACCAACCTCTGGGGGACTTCCCACCTCTGGGGCGCCGATCCTCTTGAGGGGCCATACGAGGACAAGGAGTGGGAGCAGTTCTACAACTGCTGGACCGGGCACAAATCACAGATATCGACGGAAGGCTGGATGCCCCAGTGCTCTCCGCCGGGGGATACCGTCTGCCTGAAGAAGTATGCGCAGGCGGTGGAGGATTCGTGCAGGAGCATGTGCTGGAAGCGGTTCCCGGGATTCGTGGAGTCGGTGAAGGAGGCGTATCGCCTGGAGGGCAAGGTAATCGAGGGGGATGAATATCTGGCCGATGGCGAGACGCTGGCCGGGGGAGTATACGACATCTCCATGCATACGGTCTACTGCCATGCATGGTCGCTGGTGGTGCACTGCGAGAGCGGCTGCGACCTGACGATATTCAGAAGCGGCACCGGAAGCGAGCGCAGGATCGACAGCATCGGCAGCCCGGCCGAGCGCGATTCGCTGACGAAATCGATGACGTATACGTACAGGGTGGCGATTCCGGATGAGGAGGATGAATGTCCGGACTCGCTGTACCACGTGACAGGATACACGAGTGCAAGTGAATATGCACGAATGGTCGTTTCGGTGCTCAATCGGGAACTTGGAAGAATTAGAAAGTCACCCGGTGCCGAATTCGAGAGTGGTAGCGCTGTATGTGCATATCTTAGGAGCTTGTTCGTCCAGTTGACGGGAGTAGCTGATTGTTGGCCATGCAGTATTCTTGCGTTAACTAAAGATGAAGGAAGTCGGAAGTTGCTAGAGGCCGAAGTGACTTGTGCGCAGTGGCCGCCAAATATTTATGCGATTAAACAAAATATTGTTAAATCGGAATTCGTAGTCCGCGATTCTTGCTTATTAAGATATCTGTGGACCTGTCAAGAGGGCCCAGGCTATACGGATAGTATTGGTGTGTGTGGAAATATTTGTGCAAATCTCTGCTCATTGACAACATGCTTCACCTGGGTCAAACCTGAAATCAATCCTCAGGCTGAAATCGATGCTATAACCTGCGAAGAACAGGCTGCGCGGACTCTGCGGGATATCATCGACGAACAGGCGGCAAGATGTGTCGATGCTCAGGGCGATGATATAAGGCGTCAGTACCGTGAACAGTGCATCCAGCCGGACGATTTCGGCGATACGCTGAGCATCGAGTACAACACCGGACTATACCATTTTACGTTGTACTACTACGACCGCGCCGGCAACCTCGTGCGTACGGTGCCACCGAACGGCGTGGATCTCTCCGCGCGTGACCGCAACACGCATCCGAATCACACCTTCCGGACGTTGTACTATTACAACTCTCTGGGACAGCTCGCTTCGCAGATAACGCCCGATGCCGGCCGCACCAACTTCTGGTATAATGGCAAGGGACAACTCCGTATTGCACAGAACGCCGAGCAGGCGCAACCCGCGCGTCCACGCTTCTCCTACAGCAAGTACGACAGGCTCGGCCGCACCGTCGAGTCTGGCGAAGGGCTCGTTCCGGTGCGCGATGGTGAGACGCCAACCGGCTTCAGCTTCGCGCTGGCCGCCGACTCGCCGAACTTCCCGATGGTCGGCAGGCGCGAAAGAACCTTCACCGTCTACTCGGCTCCGGCCGAGGACTACAATGGCTATCTGGGCGATGCCGCGCGCCAGCAGCGCTACCTGCGCAACCGGGTCAGCTATACCTACAACGACGACGGCGTCGCCACCTACTACAGCTACGACCCTCACGGCAATGTCGAGTGGATGGAGCAGTGGACCCCCGGGCTCGGCGGGAACTACATCGGCTACACGTATGACCTTATCAGCGGGAACATGCTGGAGGTGCATTATGATTCGACCATCCATGACCAGTTCCATCACCGCTACAGCTACGATGCCGACAACCGGCTGGTGAAGGTGGAGACCTCGCGCGACGGGAGCATCTGGGATCGCGATGCGTCGTACGTCTACTACGATCACGGTCCTCTGCGGAGCATCGCCATAGGCGAGGACAGCCTGCAGCAACTCGACTACACCTACACGATTCAGGGGTGGCTGAAAGGGATCAATCATCCGAGCCTGGACTCAACGAGAGACCCCGGACGCAACGGACTTGGAAACAGTAGATATGCACCGGATGCATTCGGGATGATTCTCGGCTACTATGAAGGAGACTTCCAGCGGCGGTACAACAGCCAGCAGTCGCCGTTCAACTCCTGTGCGACGGGATCGGTGTACACGCGCCAGGTGAACGATCTGGAGGGAGGGGATCTCTACAATGGCAACATCAGCTCGTGGACGAGCAATATCATTCCGGCGCTGTCACCACCGCAGCCGCTGAAGTATGAGCAGCTTGTGGGCTACACGTTCCGCTACGACCGGCTGAACCGGCTGCTGCGGAGCGACTTCCGTGCCTGGAACGCCGGGTCCGGACAGTGGCCGACGGCTGGTGCGGAGTATCGGACGACGACGACGTACGATCCGGCGGGAAACATCCGGACGATGAATCGCCGTGGCTATGTGGAGATGGGGCATCCGGCGCAGATGGACGATCTGGCCTACCAGTACCAGTCGGGTACGAACCGTCTGGAACATGTCGATGACGCGATACCGGGAAGCAATTACGACGAGGACATCGACGATCAGAGCTCCGGCAACTATGAGTACGATGCGATCGGTAACATGATCAAGGACGAGCAGGAGGGAGTGCGGATCAGGTGGAATGCGCAGGGAAAGATCGACCAGATGTGGAAGCAGCTACCGCAGGTGGTCCCTCCGGTGAACCAGCGGACATTCTACAGCTACAATGCAGCGGGGAACCGTGTGCGCAAGGAGTTCATCGACTACACGCATGTGGGCAACAGTCAGGTGACGTACTACGTGCGGGACGCCAACGAACAGGTGATTGCAATTTACGAGCAGGTGTTGCAAGTTTCCGGCGAGGGAGCCGACTGCATCACAGCGTCATACCAGGTGGTGACGAACCCGGATCAGATTCTGGACAGCGATGGAGACTGGGTGTCCGATCCGTGCGATGGCTGCGAGGAGACGGGGAACCGGTGGCAGGAGGACTATGACGGCGACGGCGTGGGAGATATCTGCGATAACTGTCCGTTGATCTACAACCCGCCGGTCAGCGGATCGCAGCCATCATGCGCGGAGGAGGGTGGAGGCCTTGGCTCGCCGGTGTTGTGGTGGCAGCCGGAAGGAGGCGAGCCGGAGGCGCGGCACGGATGGAAGAGCCCTGTAGAATATGGCAGGAGCGGATGGGTTCACGGCTGGCCGGTAGTGGCGGAGTTTCTGGTGTATGGGACCGGCTCGCAGGGCCGTTTCGGAACGATGCATCCGAACGAGCTGCGGGACACGAACATACGAGTGGCGGACCAGTACACGCGGGAGGTTGACAAGAAGGAATACGAGCTGCACGATCATCTTGGTAATGTTCGGGTGGTGATGAGTGATGTGAAGCTGAATGATGGGACGTCAGCATCGCCGGTATTCAGAGCGGACGTTCAGTCATACACGAACTACTATCCGTTTGGAATGGCGGAGCCGGGGCGGAGGTGTGTCGATAGCAGCTATCGATATGGGTTCAATGGGAAGGAGATGGACAATGAGTGGAATGATCAGAGTGGAGGAACGGGACAAATTGGGGGAAGGTATTGTTACGACTTTGGGTATAGGATATTAGACCCACGTTTAGGGAGGTGGATGAGCATAGATCCCCTTGCATCTAAGTACTCTGGCTACTCACCATATCATGCTATGGCATGTAGTCCAAATATAGTTGCTGACGAGGATGGCGCCATCTGGCGGATCATTGTGGGCGCTGCTAATAAAAATGGTGCTATAACTCGATTCCGTGCAGTAATTTCTGCCAGTTTTTCTGGAAAAATTGAAGCGCAAGTTGACAATAATACAGGTGTGCTAACGCTTCATCGTGTTGGTAGTGCTGCGCCAATCGACATCAATAATGATGGGGATAGAGTCTTTATTGAAAGTTTGCCGAATTCAGAGCAAGTGCTCTTTCATGCTCTTAATACTGTAATTGCTGATCATAGAGTTACAGAGACAACATTGGTGACAGACCTTGGCCCAGTTGTCAATGGTTATTATAATACCGGACAGATCGATGTAACAGACTTGGAGCAATTCCAGGTAAATGTTCCTAATAACTTAGGCATGACTCGCGGAATGGCCCTTGCTCACGAAGTAGTAGAGCAATATCATAAGCAGGCTGTCAACGCCGGGAAGTTGCCTAATTACTTGAGAGATCATGCGGCAGGGGTGGCTATCGAAGAAGCAATATGCGATTGCGAACGGGAGAACGAGGAGCTGTTAAGTTTTAAGAATATAGGAACTATGCCTCTGGGTGCCTTTAGAGTCCGAATCTTACACAGGCGTAGTTCAGCACCATCATGGCTGAAGTGGCTAGGAATATGGCCAAGTGAGGAAGCTACAACTACTATTGATGGAAGTCTTAAAAATACAAGTGCCCCGGCTAATACGGTTTCCGTTACGCAGGGTAACGCTGTTGGCCATCCATATCAGCAAGGACAACCATGAAGCAATTTGTATATGTGCTTGTGTTGAGCATGCTTTGCTGTGTAGTGGGATGTGGGGTCTTCAAAAATTCCTGCGACCGTTTTCAAGATAGGTGGGCAGTTGCCTCCAATTGTGAGAAGCTTCAATTGCTCGAAGCGGCTCTTGTCAGTGGCGGAAAATGCAACGGGCCTATTTATTGTGAAGTCAGTCCAATTAATGAGATCGAGCAGATCACTGGGCATAGGGCATATCTACTTTATTCACCAGCAGGCGTAGTTTTTATCGAGGGTTGTGACTCGGCTAAAGGTGATATTCAGATGTGGAAGGCGATTCTACAATGCGAAGATTCTGCTAGGTAGATCTGCCATGGTTGAACCGTACTGATGTTGCGTTATGTAGAGAGGCTCAGCCTTTACGACTGACTTTATCAGATAGCAATTAATCTGGATGAATAGCATATGGATATCCGATCTCAACTTTGTCCGATACTGTTCCTTCTTCTGTGCATTCCGTGCTGCCTTCACAGCCAGCCTCGCATTATCTATCCCAACGGCGGCGAGATCTTCCGACCCGGCCAAGACGTCACAATTCGGTGGGATGGAGTGGATGCACAGACCGTAGTTGGTCTGCAGTACAGCATGGACGATGGCGAGTCATGGAGTGGTATCGCAGGCACGATCACCGGCGGGCAGTTCGTGTGGCGTGTGCCGGATACGCCATCGGATCAATGTCGTGTACGTATCACAGCAGGCGAGAGTACAAAGGTTCTGAGTGAGCATGAATATTACCTTGCAAATGCCTCATACGGTAACAACGAACGGTATATCCTTGCTTCTGGCTATGGTGCTGTGAAAGCTTGGGATCCTGCTGTACCCGCAGCGCTATGGCATGCGTCGGCATGGTGGGCAAGAGCAAATCCGGTCTATGAAACCGCGGTAACAACATCGGGTCAGGTAGCTTTCCTTCGGAATCTGAAGACGGGCAAGGTCATAGATACCTTGAAAGGTCATAAGGAGATGATACAGAGTGCTCGTTTTAGTTCCGATGGTCTGTTCTTGGTGACCGGAAGCGAGGACGGAACAGCCCGTGTCTGGAATGGTATTACTGGTGAGCTCCTCCATATTCTGGCGGGACACACTGCTGGTCTTCAAGATTTTCGTATCAGCGGGGATGGTTCACGAGCTATCACATTCAGCAGAGACTCGACAGCGAAAGTATGGGATCTCTCCACCGGCCAACTGCTTCAAAGTATCCATTCAATGAGCTCCTATTTCTGGATGGCCAGCACAGATAGAACAGGTAGATGGATGGCGGCAACATCATACCAGGACACAGTCGGCTATATCTGGGATGTGCAATCGGGTGATCTGCATCGGACAGTGCGTGCCCGCGACTACGTGCTCTTCAGTCCGGATGGTACCAGATTATTGACAGGGAACTGGGATGACGGTGCTTTGTTGTATGATACCGGAAGTGGTGAATTGCTGCATTCCTTCGATCAGCTTTCGGCTATTTTTCGCGTTGCAGCCTTCAGTGCTGACGGAAAGCAACTGATTATTGTCGATGCCAGCGGGGAAACGTCTCTATGGGCGACGGAAACAGGTGAATTTCAGAGGTTGCTCGTCGGTCACCAACTGATAACGGAATCTGCGTACGGCGTCGTCGCCAGTGCCGAATTCAGCCGCGATGGCCGGCATGTCATCACCTCCGGCGCCGATAAAACCGTCCGCATCTGGGACCTCGACAACACCCAGCAGAGCACCGACGTCTCCGATGCCACCTTCACCATCTGGCCCTCCACCCTCGCCGTCGCCGCGGTCGATATGGGGAATGCCCTCTACGGACGTCACCGCGATTCGACCATCACCACCGTCATCCGCAACCCGGACAGCAAGCCGCTGCGCGTCGAGAACTTCCGCATCACCGGCGCCGATTCGTCGAACTTCGCGCTGCTGCCGGATCTCTCGGCGATCGAGGTTCCAGCCGGCGGCACTGCCGATCTGTCGCTGCGCTTCACGCCGTCGCGCGGCGGCGCGCATCAGGCGGTGCTGGAGATGACGGCGCATGAGTGGAACCTGAAGCTGCAACTGCGTGGTACGGGTGTGGCGGTACCGCTGGTTCCGCTGGTCGATACGGTGGATTTCGGGCAGGTGGAGATGTTCAAGCGGCGGGACACGGTGATTGCGGTGGTTCGGAACATGATGAACGAGGCGATCGAGATCGACACGGTAAAGACGAGTGGCTGGTGCACGATTCGGCCGGCGGTGCACGACACGCTGCTGGCGGCGGGCGAGACGTTATCGGTGCGACTGGAATTCAGTCCGACGAGCACGGAACTGGCGATACGGCCGTTGCTGGTGATCATGAAGAAAGGGAGTACGGAGCGTGACACGGCGAGAGTGGAGATTCGTGGAGAAGGAGTGAGGCCGGCATCGGTGTGGGGAGCAGTGGAGTCTCGAAGCGCTGTGACTGTATATCCGAACCCGGCGGGAGAGCGGATGGTGGTGGAGGTGGAGATGAGGAAGGCAGGGCGAGTGGAGGTTGTGCTGCGGGATGTTCTTGGCCGGATGATACAGCGGGAGTCATGGGATGCGGTCGAGGCAGGGCGGCATGAGCTCGATGTGAGAGGTGTGGCATCAGGCGCCTGCATCCTGGAGGTGGAGACTGAAGAGGGGCATTGGAGCCAGGTGGTGCAGATTGTACGGTAGAAGGAGGAGAATGCAGGAGCTGAAGATGAGCGCCCTATCCCGGAGGATGTTGGATAGGGCGTTGTGCTTTCAGGCCTTTGCCCGATCGTGTGGATGAATCCACCATGTGAGGGTTGGGTTGAGGCACGACGTGCGGAGGCGCCCCAGGTTCGGTTGGCACATCACCGCACGTCGGTGGTCCTGAATGCACTGCAGCGAGTCTCTAAATGTGGCAATAGATCTCCATTTGGTCCTAGTTGGGACCATGGGCATTTCGATGAGAAAGGTGTTGAAATATGGATGGCCGAGGCGTCCGAACACATTTCAACACTCTATCATCATGTGGGTGAGTTAGGATAAGGAAGAGGTGCCGGAATCCTGACATAGACCCATATAATTCGATGAAGCACCTATTGGTTCGGCGGGTGATGAAACCATGTGGGAATGTTATCTTGCTATCGGTCCATTCTTCGTATGGGTGTACGAAGGCATTTTGGATAATGCGGATTATCGCCTTGATAAATCTGGCGCCTATATTGAGCAGCCTGATGCTGATTTTTCCGGAGTTGTCTCTATAAGTCTATAGATAAGGGAACTTCCAGTTCGTGTGGGTTAGGCCGTAAGAACAGGTTTAGGATGCAGACCAGGTCCACCGAGATGGAACATGGTCGCAATGCGGAATCAATGAGCGTTGCGGAGGCCACCGAGACATAGGCTGATGGACGCCGCAAGTGCATGAAATGGCGACAGGTGATCATGGCTTTTCCCATTCTCGGAACTTGTGAGCAATAATTAGGACGACCGAGAGGTACTCAGCAATGAGCAGGAATGCTTCTCTACCCGAACATCTTAACGATCTTCACCGCGCACGACAGTGGCCGAAAGATATTCCGATGCCGAAGGCCGGGCCGTTCCGCCTGGGGGCGAGGTGGACCTGTGAGGAGGAAGCGGAACTGCGCCGCTGTTATCCTTTGTACGGCTCGCACTATGCTGCGCGATTACTTGGACGGTCGAGAAAAGCTGTATCAATCCGTGCTCTCCGGATCGGTATTGCCGGGCCTTCGAGAGTGTGGACAAAGAAGCAGATCGCCGTACTGAAACAGAAATTCGGGAAGATGTCACGCGAGGAACTGGCTCGTGAGCTTGGGCGCAGCGTGTCGAGCATGGAGGTCAAGGCACGCGCTCTGGGGCTTGCCAGAAAGCCCAGGCCGTGGAGCGAGAAGGAAAGCGAGCAGTTGCGCGCTCTGTACAGGAAGGTGCCGGTGGCGGAGATTGGTCATCGTCTCGGGCGCACGGCCGGCAGTGTTATCGGTGAAGTGCGGCGGCTCGGTCTTGCACGCTCTCTTCCCCCCGTAACCAAGGCGATGCAACGCACGATCATGAGGAAGGTCGGACATGTGTCGATGAGGGAGATCGCGGCGGAGCTTGGGATCGGTGTTCACCGTGTCATCACCATTGCCAAGGCGAATGGGTACAAGGCTGAAGGCCAATGGTGGAGGAATGAATTCCGGCCTGAAGAGGATGCCTTTATCCGGAAGCACTATGCTACCATGCCAATCGCGGATATCGCACGGCATCTGGGACGTCTCCGGATCGTCATCGTCAAACATGCGCGGGCGCTTGGGTTGCCGAAGGAGCAGTCATATCATGCGCGTGCAATTGCATGGTCACGTCAGGAAGATGACCTGCTGCGCCGTCTGCATCCAACAATGACGATGAAGGAGATTGCCGCCCGGCTCAAACGTCCGGTACGTGGAGTGACGTATCGAGCGTACACGCTGGGGCTGAAACGCAGGCCGGATGGACATCGTAAGTGGACGGCGAAGGAGGATGCTTATATCAGGAAACATTATGCCGGAACGAGTTATAACGCCATCGCTAATAATCTCGGACGTAGCGTCAACGCCGTGACGGGGCGCGTGCAGATGCTCGGTCTGACGAAGCAACGGCCCAAGGTACAGCGGTGGACAGCAAAGGAGGACCGGCTGCTGCGGAAGCTGTTCGGTACGATTTCGCAAGTGGAGATTGCGCGCCGATTGAATCGAAGGCCCGGAGCAGTGTACGCGCGCAGTGGCGAACTTGGGCTTAGCGGAACGGGAAAAGCATCGGCATGGCGCAGAGAAAAGGCTCGTAGACGTGTGGGAACATGATTTTGTTCCCATTCTCATGCATGCTAAATATCAGAGTATCCATTCCACATCAGTTTGTGCAGGTAGGTTCTTATTGCACAAGGGCCTGCATCCGGCTGTTGAGAAAAGTAGCCCGAAAAGCGGCGCTTCAGTTTTCTGAATACGGCTGTTGATGATCTCGGCGATTGCATCCGTCCACTTCGGTACAACAGCACTGGCGATCCCCTGGAGATGCCCTCTAAATTAAGGTAACCGATTGGCAGCAAATTTCAGCAGAATCAACGTTTTCGACCGCTGTTTTTGCCTCAAAAATTCCATTGGAAAACCAGAAAAAATGAAAAAATGACGATTCCCTGCAAACCTCTTGCTTGCCAGCTACTCTTTAAAAAGATGTCAGAAGCGATGTGGGTGATGCCATTGAATCTGAAGGAAGTTCTGGAACATCGATGCATAAGGCGATTGTTCGATCGATAAGAAATTCTTTACGCCGACTGGCCCTTACGCAGTTCAGTCTTGATGCCATGGCATAGCGGTGGGCGCATAGTCCGCCGGGGGGATATGATGGGGCGTCGGAGCCGGATATGTGGTGGGGGGGGACGAGGCAGAACCGGGTGCCATCGCTGCACGTAATTATGTGCGTCTCAACGATTCGGGCCGGGGAGAGCCTGAGTATGCTCCCACCGGCCCGGGATGGATTTGCGCAATGCGTTACGTTCCGCTTATTCTCCAATGTATGACATCAAGTCCACGAGGTTTCCATTTGCATCAAAGATGCGGGCTGTGTCCGGCTCCGTATTGTTCCAGATCCATGAACCTTTATTAAGCGTCATGATCGTGTCGTTCACATAGCCCGGCCCCTGTTTCGTGTAAACGTAGAGCTTCCGGTAGATAGTGTCCGGAAGTGCGTAGCGTTGCCCATTATCATCCGCGTCGATCTTCCATCCCTTCGTTGGGAAATTCCCCGCGGCCTCCAGAACGATCCATTCATCCTCATTTTCGAGCCCATATTTCTCGGGAATGCGGAAGGAGAGTTTGAAGTGCCGTGAGGCATGCGCGGAGCGTGCGAGCTGAAACCCTGCTGATTGCGGTCTCTGATGGTCCCGGCTCCGGCTGGCGCCGGTGTTCCGGGGCATTGTGGAGCCGGGAGATGAATATCCGGCGGCGAGGACATCCTTGAAGAAAGGAAGCCATTTCCCCCGATCGCCCTGTCTTCCACCTTCCCGGATGTGCCCGCCACTCTTTCCGACTGCTGTATCTCCCAATGTTAAATCTTCCAAACCGCCCGGATTTATTTTGCAGTGCCCGCCGCATGGGGAGTAAGTTGGCCGCCAACAGGTCCCTCACACCAGCGCGGGTCGTTCGCCCTCTGGTTCGCTCGAGCCCGCAATCGCGGGCGTGAGGCATCGGAGGTCCATGGGGCAACCGCTCCGGTCGTATCACGGCCGCAGAATGTTGCCCGGCGGCATTTCATGGTCGAGTTTTGAAGTTCCTGCGCGGCAAAGGTCCATTTTCGAGTGCCGGCGCCTGCCGGTGTCCCCGCGCGTGAGCTTCTCATCGAGCCCGGTCCCGCCGTATTCCCATCGCCGTTCGTTCGGCCATGACCCCGATGACTCCTTCCCTTGGCGTTCCAGCAGGTACGTCCGTTCGAGATGCCATCGATGCCGGCGCATATCCGTTCCGGTGCGGGTGGTACGGACATCGGGTCCGCGCGTGGTGTAGGTATCCATCCCATTCCCACAATTGGAGGTCCACATGAACATCAGTATGCGATGTGCAGCGATAGCCGCCGCTTTCGCCGCAGCAGTTGTGCCGGCAATCGCGCAGAGGCCATCGAGCCGCATCGGTACGGCTGTCGTGATGCCGCACATCCGCTCGTCGAACGCCGACGGCAGGCTCAGTTCATCGATTTCCCAGCCATCAGGCGCCATCTATTTCGGCACGACGCAGGGAAAGTTCCTCGACGGGAGCAGCGGGAGGGTGATCTCGCTCGGCCTGCGCTACGACAATTGCGAGATCGGCGTCCAGGGGCTCGAAATCACCATTGAAATCCCGGGCGCCATGCTGAACGTTCGGAACGTGATCTTCGGCGACGCGGTAGCATCGCCGGCGGACTGGACGCTGGATTATAGTGTAAAGCGTGCGCGCGAGGGATCGACGGTGAAGATCATCGCCTTCGGCCGCGATACGCTGACGTGTCTGGACGCCGGCATCCATGATGATCTCTTTCGTCTCATCATCGATGTCGAACATCTGAAGCTGGAGAAGCCCGGTGTCACGTCCGTGACCACGGAGATGAGGATTACCGGCGTCGCATCGGCGCTGGCGCACAGTCTGGGGCAGTCGGCGGGGATCGTGGCGGCACAAGGGCAGGATGTGGCGCGGTTCAGCATCGTGAGCGCCGCATCGCGCGGAGATGTACGGCTGGCCGACGGGCTCGATCTGCCGGTGGCGGCCGATGCGGTCCGCACCGCGGGAACACCTGCGCCGTGGCAGCGGAACAGGGCCGATCCTGCGCCGTGGAGCAATGTCCGGGACGGCAATGCCGTAGCGGATGAGGAGAACCGGGCGCTGGATACGAGGGGAGTGGTGTCCGGCGGGGAGGCTTCATCCGTGGAACATACGAGACGCCCCGGAGTGACGCTGGCGGGGACGCCGAATCCCTTCAGCGGCGCCACGCTGGTTCGCTTCACCATCGATCGCACATGTCCGGTGCGGCTCGTCGTCTCCGATCCCCTTGGCCGTCCCATCGCCGGACCTGTAGGGGAGAATCTCTACGATGCGGGGGAGCATACCTACCTCTTTGACGCATCCGGCCTTCCCGCCGGCATCTATTTCTGCACGATCGTGGCAGGCGGCGCCTCCCGGACGGAACGCCTTCTGCATATACCATGATATGCACCGGAAGTGAATGTTCATCGATAACTGGCGCCGCCCGGCCTTGTTCGGACGGCGCCGGTTTCATAACTGGGACATGGCTGGATATCGTGAGCCCAATCTGCGATAGAGGATTCCGTCGTTCCTTCATCACCGTATGCACTAGCAACTATCCTCGTAAATTGCTCCGGCTGTCATTCCCGTCCGGTCTGTTTTCACAGGTATCCATGATCGTTCCGATTCATCGTATCATCCCGCTCATCTTCCTTGCGGCCATCCTGACCGGCTGCCGAAACAGGGAGGAGCCCGCGCATACTCCCGCCACCGTCTCCACGCCCGCATCCCCGGTTCCCGATTCCGCGGCATCATCCGTGACGGTGGACAGTTCACAGAGCCTGGTGGATGATGCGCAGGTGACAATCTCTCCCGGAGGACTGCCGGACAGCCTGAGGAAATATGAGATCGAATCGGCCATCGTGGAATACTGGAACTCATGGCTGAACCGCCGTCAGACGCTGTACATCGATGACTTCGGCTCGAAGGAGGCGTATTATACCGCGCCGGAGATGGGGGGGGCCTCCCCGGCTCCTCCCTACGATGTTTCAATTCAGGCGGACGGCTGGCGCTATGATTACAGCTCGACCGCCGGGATCGGGCAGAGCCAGAGGAAGGATGTTGCATCGGGGCCGCTGCTCGGCGTGGTGCAGGATGTGTGGTCGCTGCCGGAAAATCTCCAGCAGGAATTCGCGCTGAGGAAGCTTGGGCGGAAGAAACTGCTGGGGAAGGATGCCACCGGCTATGCATTCAACTACAACGGCAGGACCGAGGTGTGGCTCTGGAAGGGGATACCGCTGTCGATGGAGATCGTCCGGCAGGTGGAGCAGGGGGGAGAGGCGGTGATCGGCTTTGAAGCCACGAGCATCAGAACCGACGTGGAAATTCCCGCGGAGAAGTTCCAGGTGCCTGCAACGATCGCGCTCAAGCAGCTTTAGACCGGCGAGCGCATGCGCTGGGCGGACAATTGCATAGCTTGTACATCTCTGCAATGGACCGCTCCGCTGTAGCTCGCCACATGCTCCCTGGTTTCAGGGAGAGAGGATGACGTAGCGATGGCATACGTCGGGAGCCAGAGCCGACGATTCCCGATTCCGGATGCCGTCTGCTGAGCAACTATTATCTGCCAGATGAAAACACGCACGTGGATCAATGAGCTGGAGCTGCTCGGGCGGGAGCGCAGGCCGGTCCTGAGAAAATTCACACCGCCGAGACTCTTCGTAGGATCGTTCGTCCTTCTGGAACTGTTCGGTACGCTGGGCCTGAAGCTGATTCCGGGGCTCTATACGGGCGACCCGCTGAGCTGGCTTGATGCGTTCTTCACCGCCACCAGCGCCGTCTGTGTCACCGGGTTGATCGTGGTGGATACGGCAACGTACTTCACAACGCTCGGCCAGGTGTTCATCCTCCTGCTGATCCAGCTTGGCGGGCTGGGGATCATCACCTTCACGACACTCATTATCGTCGCGCTCGGGCGCCGGCTGTCGCTGCATCACGAATCCGTCTCCGCCTCGTCCACCGAAATCGCTCCGCAGATCAAATTCGAGCGGCTGACACGTGATGTCATCCTGTTCACCTTCGTGCTGGAGGGGATTGGAGCACTTCTTCTCTATATCCTGTGGATACCGCAGTTCGGCTTTCTGGGCGCTCTCTGGCCGGCGGTCTTCCATTCGGTCAGCGCCTTCTGCAACGCCGGATTCTCAACCTTCTCCAATTCGCTGATAGGCCAGCAGAATTCCCCTGCCATCCTCACGGTCATCATGTTTCTGATCACCGTCGGCGGGCTCGGATTTCTGACGCTGGAGGAGTTGTTGCAGCGGTACCGGGAGAAGAAGGTGGGAAGAACCTATCGCATATCGCTCCATTCCCGTCTGGTGCTGGCGACGACTGCGGTGCTGATCGTGGGGGGATGGATCGTCTGCGCGATGTTCGAATGGAATCATACGCTGCATGATCTTCCCATCTTCTCCAAACTTATGAACGCGCTGTTCATGAGCGTATCGCCACGGACGGCGGGGTTCGACTCGATCAATTATGCGGCGGCGACCGATGGCACCAATTTCTTCACCGCGATACTGATGTTCATCGGCGGTTCACCCGGTTCCACGGCGGGCGGACTGAAGACCACCACCTTCGCCCTGCTGGCGCTTGTGGCGTGGTCGCGCTTCCGCGGGCACCGGCTGACGAGCCTCTGGGGGCGCTCGATTCCCGAGGAAACCACGGAACGGGCCGTCGGCCTGACCACGGTGGCCGTGGCGCTCGTAACGGCGAGCATCTTCGTCTATACCACGAGCGAGGCGGGGGGGTCCACGACGGGCGGGGGGAGCTTTCTGATGTATGTCTTCGAGGCGGTCAGCGCCTTCAACACGGTGGGGCTCACTATGGGGGCCACAGCGTCTCTCTCCGTCATCGGCAAGATCACCACGATCCTGCTGATGTTCCTCGGCAGGGTGGGGCCTTTGACGTTTGCCGCGGCCCTCGCGTTCGCGATGCGCCGGGAGGGAAGATTCCGCTACGCTTACGAGGATGTGGTGGTCGGATAACATTCATTTCAGGATATGAAACGCTTTATCGTTGTCGGTCTGGGAAATTTCGGGTCCAGCGTGGCCGAATCGCTGTATAGAATGGGGCACGACGTGATCGCCGTCGATACCAACGAATCCGCGGTGGACAGGATCGCCCGGAATGTGACGCGCGCCGCCGTCGGCGACGGGCGCTACATCGAAACGCTGGAGCGGGTGGGGGCCAGGAAGGCCGATGCCGGCGTCGTCAGCACCGGGGACGACATCACCGCCAGCATCCTGGCGGCCCTGGCGCTGCGCGACCTGGGAGTGCAGGAGGTGTATGCGAAAGTGATCTCCGGCGATCATGCCCGCATCATGGAGAAAATGGGGGTGGTGGAGACGATCTTCCCGGAACGGGAGTCGGGGCTTCGCCTGGCAACCCGGATCGTGCGTCCGAGCATCCTGAACTACGTCCGTCTCGGCGCCGGCTTCAGCATCGTGGAGATGGCCGTGCCCCAGAGCTGGATGGGGAAATCGCTCCGGCAGCTTGAGCTTCCCCGGCTCTACCGCATCTCCGTCATCGCCGTGCACGATGTCCTTCGCGATGAGATGATCGCCGTCCCTGATCCCGATGCCCCGCTCAAGAACTCCGACACGCTCCTCGTGGCCGGCAAGGACGTCGATCTGGAACAGGCGTCGTCGGTGGCGTAGCAATTCCTGCGGCGGCGTCCTATCGGCGCCGTTGCGGAATCCGGAAGGATGCCCGCTCGCGGCCGCCCGGCGATTTCGCGTCGTCGTGCGGCCGGTGGCGTCCATCCCGCCCCGCATTCCGGCGCGTGGCCGTCGTTCCCATGCCGCCGGCGTCTCCCGCAGCGACTCCTCTACCTCCATTCTTCGTAAGTTCAGGCTCGCGATCCGATCATTTATCCCAGGCGGCACAGAACGATGGCAGAAGCTCAGGAATATCAGGTAACAGCACGGAAATGGCGTCCCGCCGAATTCGCCTCGGTGGTGGGACAGGAGCATGTGACGCAGACGCTGAAGAACGCGATACGGCAGGGGCGGCTGCATCATGCCTATCTGTTCAGCGGTCCCCGTGGCGTGGGAAAGACCACCACGGCCCGCATTCTGGCGAAGGTGCTGAACTGCCGGAACATCGGCGAGGATCTGGAACCATGCGGCGTCTGTGATTCCTGCCGCGAGATCACCGAGGGACGGTCGATGGATGTGGTGGAGATCGACGGTGCCTCCAACAATTCGGTGGAGGATGTAAGAAAGCTGCGCGATAACGCCAAGTACCCGCCGGTCGGCGGCGGCTACAAGCTCTATATCATCGACGAAGTCCACATGCTCTCCACTTCCGCCTTCAACGCGCTGCTGAAGACGCTGGAGGAGCCGCCGAAGCATCTTGTCTTCGTCTTCGCCACCACCGAACCGCACAAGGTGCCAGCCACCATCCTTTCGCGCTGCCAGCGGTTCGATTTCCGCCGGATGCAGATCGATGATATCGTGGGACGGCTTGCCTACATCGCCGAACGGGAGGGGATGGAGATCGAGGAGGATGCCCTGATGGTGATTGCCAGAAAGGGGGATGGCTCAATGCGCGACGCGCAGTCGATCTTCGACCAGGTGGCCTCCTTCTGCGGCATGAAGATCACCTATGCCCAGGCCAACGAGGCGCTGAACATCATCGACCAGGGCTTCTTCTTCCGGGTGACCGACATGATGCGTTCCAGCGATACCGCCGAGGCGTTTGCCATCGTGGAGGAGGTGATGCGTGTGGGGTACGACGTGCAGGAATTCCTGATCGGCCTGGCTGAGCATCTGCGGAATTTCCTGACGGTGATCACCACCGGATCGACGCGCCTGATCGAGACCGCGAAGATGTTCATGGATCGCTATGCCACCGAGGCGCGCCAGGTGCAGGAGGGCGATATGATCCGCGCGCTCCATCTTACGCTTGCGGCGCAGCAGGCCATCCGCGTCTCCTCGCAGCCACGGCTGCGGCTGGAGCTTGCCCTGCTACAGCTCGCGGTGATGGATTCCACGGTGTCGCTTACCGAGCTTCTGGAGCGTATCGACCGCATGCCGGGAGATTCAAGCGGGGGGAGCGTCGCGCCGCCGCCCGTCGCTCCGTCGCCGTCGCGGACCGCCGTCGCTCCCGCGGTGAGCGAGCGGAAATCCAGCCATGCTCCGGCGCAGAAGCCCGCCGATACGGCTCCCGCGCCACCCCCCGCGCCAAAGTCCGAACTGCGGGATCTCGAAAGTTTTCCGACCGCTCCTCCCTCCACCCCCGATCGTGGTTATGCGTACGATCATTCCTCCGGCGCCGAGCGTGCCGCCGGCAACGGAACTGCGGTGCAATCCGTTTCGCTCGACAGCGACCTCCCCGGCTTCAGCGGACCCGGGGGGGAGGCCGTCACCAGCATCGAACTGCAGCGGCGATGGAACGACTTCGTTGTCTCCTGCGATGACAGGAAGGCGCTCGCGCTCGCGCTCGGCACCTGCCATACCCCGGAGCTTTATGGCGGCAGCACAATCCGTATCCACGTCAGCAACGAAGCGAACCTCGCCATCGTGAACCGAAGCCGGGAGCTGCTGGGCGAGAAGCTCCGGAGCTTCTACAAGGTGCCGCTGAACATCGAGGTGATGATCGGCGCCTCGGCTGCTCCGGAGAAGACGGGGGAGACCGCGCCGGCACGGCCGGAGATGGCCGACGCCCATCCGTTCATCCGCGGGCTGGTGGAGCTTCTGGATGCCACTCCGATCTAGAGCCGTCCAACGGAAGGAGCGCCGGAGAACATTCTCTTTGCCGGTGTCCGGCCTCGGTCCGTGGTCGGCAGCCCGCCGTCCGTGACAGGGTATGTACATGCTATCCACCGCACAGACTCATGCCGTTATATGCTCCACCTGAGTCTTCCAGGGTCATGAACGCGGCCGCTGACGGAGGGGGCTGCGTTCATCGCAAAGCTGATCCCGCTGTACGTTCCGCTCAGGAGTGCTTCGTTCATCCTCTTTCTGAGATGGATGAGCCCGATTGAATCATCCCCGACACATCCGGGCCGATCGTTCACATTTCACTTGTTCTCTCACTTTTCATCTCCCTCAAGAACCCCGTTTGGAAACCAGCGATTTCAACCATTTCAGGAGGGAATTTGGCGTACTGAAAATTTTTTCAGGTACCGAACGAAGGCGAGTGAACAGGTCATAACGCACATACAATACGGGATAACCGGCCAAATTTGTCCAGAATCGCGATTTCTGTGAAATCGTAAAAATTTCGGGGAGAAAGTGGATTTCTTGTGGCGCGGCCTAGGCTCCAAATCCTAATTTGCGCATGCCGGTGGGTAAAAGTGGGGGATTATGGTAGGCCCTCCCAGCGGCAGGTAAAACGATGTCATTCTTTAAGGGTAGAGAGATATTCTCCGTGGACTCAAAGGGTCGCGTGAACATCCCGGCGAAGATGCGCAAGAGCATGTCGCCGGAGGCGAACGACACGTTCGTGATCACGCGTGGCCCGGACGACGACCCCTGCATCTATGCCTACCCGCTGGACGAGTGGAGGAAGTTCGAGGAGAACTTGAAGCAGTTGAACCAGTTCAACGAGCGCGAGCGGTTCTTCCTGCGGACGCTCCTCTACTGGGCTGATGAGGTGACGCTCGACAAGCAGTTCCGGATCGTGATCCCGAAGTCGCTTCTCGACTTCACGAAGATCGAGAAGGAGGCGCTGATCCTGGGAGCGATGGATCATGTGGAAATCTGGGAGCCGAAGATCTTTGACACCTATCTGAGCAGGAAGACCGAGTCGTACGCCGCCGTCGCCGAATCGGTGATGGGAATGAGAGCCGGCTAGGATGATGGAACCGATGAGCCAGCCCTACCATATTCCGGTGATGCTGGAGGAGGTGCTCGATGCCCTCGCCATCGATCCCGACGGCTGCTACGCCGACGGCACGCTCGGCGGCGGAGGACATGCGGCCGCCATACTCGAACGGGTGAAGGGGCGGGGAAGGGTTTACGCCTTCGATGCCGATCCCGGCGCCATCGCCAATGCCGAGGAGCGGTTCGGGGATGCGCTCGGCCGCGGCATCATCGTGCGGCAGGCGTACTTCAGCGAGGCGTGCGGGATGCTGGCCGAGGATGGCGTGCAGCTCGCGGGGGTGCTGCTCGATCTCGGCATTTCCAGCCGACAGATCGACTCCGACCAGATCGGTCTGAGCTACCGTCAGGAGATGCCCCTGGACATGCGCTTCCGCAGGGAGCCGGGACGCCGCTCCGCGTACGATCTGGTGAACAGGGAGAGTCCTGAACGGCTGGCGACGATCCTCAGAGCCTATGGCGAGGAGCCGGCCGCCTGGAAGATCGCGAAGGCGATCGCGAAGGCGCGGATGGCGCGGAAGATCGTGACGACGATCGACCTGCGCGAGATCATCGAGGAGGTGATCCCCGAACGCTTCCTGATGAAGACCCTTTCGCGCGTCTTCCAGGGACTCCGTATTCATGTGAACGACGAGCTGGAGGAGCTGAAGACGGCGCTCGGCTGCTTCATCCCCCTGCTCAGGCCCGGCGGCAGGTTCGTGGTGCTTACCTACCATTCGCTGGAGGACCGCATCGTCAAGGAGCGGTTCCGCGAGGAGGAGCGGGAGTGCATCTGCCCGCCGGAGTTCCCGATCTGCACCTGCGACAAGGAGCGGCGCCTGAAGATTCTCTCCCGCAGGCCGGTGCTTCCCTCCAAGGAGGAGATAGAGCGGAATCCCCGGGCCCGCAGCGCCAAGCTCAGATACGCGGAGCGGGTCATCGGACAACGGAAGCATTGAAGCGTGATGGGCGGGAGGGCGCAGGGAAGCAGGCAGGGGTCAAAAGAAATGAAGGCGGGTGTACTCCCGGAACAATAGTGAAACGATGTCGATGACGCAGACGACGATAACGACCGGCCGCTCGGCCGGGATGCAGGTCACTCCGGGGCGGCACCGTCCCGCCGGGGAGACGCGTCCCGTGGAGCCGGGGAAGGTGCGCCCCTTCCTGCGTCGCTGGCTTACTGCTGGCATGCTGCTGGGCGCCGCGCTTCTGGCGGTGCTCTACATTTCCAACGCGATCGCGGTGAACGATCTGATGGCGACGATCTCATCACTTGAGCATGAGCGTGATGTGGTCCGTCGCGAGAACGAGAAGCTCCGTGCCGAGATGCTCAGGCTGATGTCGGTGGAGCGGGTCACTTCGATCGCCGCCGGGCGGCTCGGCATGGTGCAGCCCGCGCGTCCCCCTCTCGCGCTGACGCCCGCCGCCCGCATAGAGGCGGCCGCCGCCGATAGCGCGGTGTCTCCCTGAAGAAGATGTGAAGACGTGATGTGATGATGGCAGGTAGGTCCTCTCCGCTTCCCTCGGCTGGAGAACGATCAGGTCCTTCTATGCATACTCCGTAGTCCCTATCGATTCTGAATTCCTGATCTCTAACATTTCGTGCAGCGATGCCGACAACAGCAGAGCACCAGACTGTTGCCTCATCACGCCGCAGGCCGCACCGCGACGCGCGTCGGATCTACGTGGCGGGCATCGTGCTGTTCGCTGGTCTCATCGTGATCGCCGGACGGCTGGCGAAGCTGCAGATCGTCGATGGCGACGACTATGCGGAACAGGCGCGCCGGCAGTACGAGTCGAAGGTTGTGCTCCAGGCGGAGCGCGGCCCGCTCTACGACCGGGCCGGCAATCTGCTGGCGACCAACGCGATCACGGTCTCCTTCGCGGCCGATCCGCATCATGTAGAGAATCCCGGGAGGATCGCCGATGCGTTCGCACGGGCGTTCGGCGAATCGCGCGATACATGGTATGAAAAGCTGACCGAGCCCAATACCTCCTTTGTCTGGCTGCGCCGCAAGGTGAGCGGTCCGGCGCTGGACATGCTCAGAAACCTGGAGGATGAGGGGCTGATAAAGCTGAAGGAGCCTGTCCGGCATTTCGAATACGCATCGCTCGGCTCGCAGGCGCTGGGCTGCACCGATATCGACAACAACGGGTTGAACGGCGTCGAGCTCTTTTACAATGACCAGCTCCGCGGCAGCGACGGCTACATGGTGATGCAGCGCGATGCCCGCGGCCGCCGCCGTCCCGATGTCGATCTCCCCCGCATGAAGCCCCGGCATGGCGACGCCCTTGTGCTCACACTCGATATCAATGTGCAGGGAATCGTCGAGGATGAACTGCGCAAGGGGGTGGAGCGCGCCGGTGCACTCTCCGGAACGGCGATAGCGATCGATCCGCGCACCGGTGAGCTTCTGGCAGTGGCGACCTATCCGACCTACGATCCGAACGATCTGAAGAACGCGGACCCCTCGGCCATCCGGGTGCGGGCTATCACCGACACCTACGAGCCGGGCTCCACGATGAAGGTGGTCACTACGGCCGCCGCGATCGAGGAGGGAGTGGTGGAGCTCGACGAGGAGATCGACTGCGAGGGAGGAACCTACCGGCTGGGGGGGCATATGATCCGCGACGATCATCCCGCTGATACGATGACGTTCCGCGAGGCGCTGATCCGCTCCAGCAACATCGCTATGGCGAAGGTTGCCTCGCGCATCGCATCGCCGCGCTTCTACAAATATGTGCGCGACTTCGGCTTCGGGATCGTCTCCGGCGTCGATCTCCCCGGCGAGGCCCGTGGCGAGGTGAAGAAGCCGAATGAGTTCACCGAGGGGACGCAGGAGTTCATGGCGTTCGGCTATCAGCTTGCCGTGACGCCGCTGCAGCTCGTCTGCGCCTATGCGACGGTGGCAAACGGCGGCGTGATGATGAAGCCGCACCTGCTGAAACGGCGGCTGGATCGTAACGGCGAGGTGCTGGCCGAGGTGGAGCCCCAGGAGATACGCCGCGTCATCAGCACCGAGACCGCCGATGTGCTCCGTGACATGCTGGTGTCGGTGGTGGAGGATGGAACAGGACGCGCGGCCCGTATCGACGGGATGAAGATCGCCGGGAAGACCGGCACCGCACAGCAACTCGCCGACGGCGCCTATTCGAAGGAGAAGTACAATGCGTCGTTTGTCGGATTCTTTCCGGCGGAGGAGCCGAAGGTGACACTCCTGGTGCTGCTTGATAGCCCTACCAATGGCTATTACGGCGGACAGGTGGCGGCGCCGATCTTCAGGGAGATCGCCCGGCGTATCGTCGGAGCCTCGGTGCACGAGGAGCATGCCGATCCGGTGTATGCCGCAGGAGAGCGTCCCGCGTTCCGTACCGTGGCCGCCCTCTCGACGCTGCAAACGCCGGATCTGCGGGGCCTCGATGCGGTGGAGGCGCGACAGCTCGGCGAGAACTATGGATGTCGCGTGCTGGTGCGTGGCGAGGGTCGCCTTGTTGCAGCGCAGGAGCCGAGGCCGGGGGCGACGATGGATGTGCAGGGGGTGATAACCCTGGTTACGGCGGCGCCGGAGAAGATGGCGACCATGCCCGATGTCCGCGGAATGTCGCTGCGGCGCGCGCTGAATATCCTGAACGCATGCCGGATCAGGCCGTCGGTGAGCGGCTCCGGCGTCGTCCGCTCGCAGAGCCCTGCGCCGGGGAGCGAGCTGACCGCCCGCGGCAGAGCCGCGACGCTCCTCTGCCGTTGAGGAGCGCCGGTGGACTGGAGGAAGTTATGATTGAGAAAAGGCGGAGGGCGCCGAAAATTTCGTGTCCTCCGATCAGGGACCGGTCCCACCTGGTGTGGCGGCTTCCCGGTTCACTTCATCGCGTTGAAATGTGCCTGTAGATACGTGAAGACGCTTGAGAACATACTGGCCGGAATCACGGGACTCCGCGACGTGCACGGGATGCGCGAACGCGAGGTGCGTGCCATCCGCTACGACAGCCGCCGGGTGGCGCCGGGGGATCTGTATGTGGCGCTCAACGGCCGGGATGATCGCGGGCTCGAATTCCTGCCGGCGGCGGTGCGGGCCGGTGCTGCAATCGTCGTCGTGGACACGGCCGAAGGGCTCCCGATGGACCTCATTGATGGCGGCGTGACCCTGGTTGTCGTCGAGGATGCCCGCCGGGCGATGGCGCAGATGTCGCACCGTCTGTTCGATTATCCCGCCGACGGGATGAAGATCTACGGTGTGACCGGGACGAACGGCAAGACGACCGTGACCTACGTGCTCCGGCAGTTGCTGGAGGCGGGTGGCGAACGTGTCGGTGTGATCGGCACGCTGGGGAAGATGGTGGGCAGGATAATCCCCACCGGCTATACGACGCCGGAGGCTCCGGAACTTGCGGAAATCCTCGATGAGATGCGCCGGGCCGGCCTTACGGCCGTCGCTATGGAGGTTTCATCCCATGCGCTCGCACTCCAGCGGGTGGAGGGGCTGAAATTCGATGGCGCCATCTTCACGAACCTGACACAGGATCATCTCGATTTCCATTCCTCATTCCAGGAATATCACGATGCAAAAAAGCTACTCTTCGACCAACTGGACCCAGACCGTCCCGCGGTGGTCGGTATCGACGACGTTCACGGAGCCTCCGTGGTGCGCGACTGTCACGCCGATATCTATCGCTATGGAAGCGCCTCCGATGCCGACGCCGCGGTCGAGGACGTTCAGCTCTCCCCGGACGGTTCCCGCTGGGGGGTAACGCTTTCGGAACGGCTCGGCGGCGGCCGCCTGGGTCTGCACACGCCGCTGGTCGGCGCATTCAATGTGTCGAACATCACCGGCGCTCTGGTGCTGGCTCTGGCGGCGGGGCATGACCGGGAACGGCTGGTGGAGACGATCGCGGTGCTGCGGCCGGTGCCGGGGCGGATGGAGTCGATACCGCTCGGCAACGGCGCAACGGCGGTGATCGATTACGCCCATACTCCCGATGCCCTGGAAAATGTGCTCCGTACGCTCCGTGCGATCGGCGGAGGAGCGATAACCGCCGTCTTCGGCTGCGGCGGCAATCGTGATGCCGGCAAGCGGCCGGTGATGGGTGAGGTGGCGGCGCGGCTTGCCGACAGGGTGGTGCTCACCTCCGATAACCCGCGCGGCGAAATCCCGGAGCGTATCATCGATGATATTATGGCGGGCATCCCGGCCGGAACGGCCGTGGAACGTATCGCCGATCGCGCGGGAGCCATAGCGCACGCGCTGGATGCCGGCATGCCGGGTGATCTGATTCTCATAGCCGGCAAGGGACACGAGGACTACCAGATCATCGGCTCGGAACGGCGGCACTTCAACGACGGCGAGGAAGTGCGGGCGTGGATGGGACGGAAGGAGACGACGACTGCGGCATGGCCATGACGACGGTGCGTGACCTGCTTCGGATTCTTCCGCATGAGGCCTTCACCGGTCCGGCGTCCGCCGCGCGCCGCGCCGTGCGGGGCTGTTCGACCGACTCCCGTTCTTTGAAAAAAGGAGAGGTCTTCATCGCTCTTACCGGCGAGCGGTTCGATGGCCATGACTTCATCGAAGCCGCGGCCGCGAAGGGGGCCGCGGTTGCGGTCGTCTCCGGCGAGTGGTTCCGTCGCGGGAGCCATCTCCAGAATCTCCCGCCGATGATCGTGGTGGAGGATACGCTGGCTGCATACGGCCGGATTGCGACCGCGCATCGCTCGGCATTCCAGTATCCCGTGATAGCCGTGGCCGGCTCCAACGGCAAGACGACGACGAAGGAACTGATAGCCGATGTGCTGGCGACGCGGTACGACGTGCTGCGGACGGAGGGCAATCTGAACAACCTGATCGGCGTTCCCGCGATGATGCTCCGGATGGCCGCGCATCATACCGCGGCGGTGATAGAGATAGGAACCAACGCGCCGGGAGAGATCGCGCGGCTCTGCGGGATTCTGCGCCCCACGCATGGCATCATCACCAACATCGGGCGCGAGCATCTGGAGCTTCTTGGTTCAGTGGAGGGGGTGGCGCGCGAGGAGGGGGCGCTCTTCGACTACCTGGCGGCAAATGGCGGAACCGCGTTCGTGAATCTCGATGATCCGCATATCGCGCGGATGGGGAGGAGGCTGGAACGAAGGATCACCTACGGCCGTGCCCCCCGTGCGGATGTCGCGGGAAAGAAGGGACGCCTGAATGAAGCGGGAGCGCCATCGCTGGAAATCACCGACAGGCGCGGCGGCCGGGAACGGAGCTTCGTACTGCAGCTCAGAACGCCCGGCGAGCATACGGCACAGAACGCGCTGGCTGCTGCTGCGGTGGGACTGGGGATGCGTATCCCGCCGGTGCGGGTGAAGAAGGTGCTGGAGCAGTTCGAGCCGCATATCTACAAGGGAGGCTATGCCCGCCTGGCGGTAATGAAGGCCGCAAATGGGGCCACGGTGCTGAACGATACATACAACTCCAATCCCGATTCCACGCTTGCCGCGCTGCAGGCGCTGCGGGCGCTCCGTCCCGGACGTGGCGGACGCCGTATCGCGCTGCTGGCCGATATGAAGGAGCTGGGGGCAAGCTCGGCAACCGAGCATGCCGGCGTCGGGCGGGAGCTGGCGGGGATGCCGAAGATCGACCTGGCGATCTTCCACGGCGCGGAGATGCGCCATGCGTACGAGGCAATGATGGCGCTTGCGCCGCAGCGGGCGCTCTATTTCGACGACCGGCGGCGACTGCTCGATGAGCTGTGCGATATGGTTACGCCTGCCGATGCGATACTGGTGAAGGGATCTCGTGGCATGAAGATGGAGGAGATAGTGCTGAGGCTGCTGTGCAGCGAAACCGATCCCGCATGGTAACGGCTAGGAAGGCCGCGGGAGAAAGGAAAACCGTTGCGGGAAGTGGAGCGGAGGAACATTGCGAACATTTCAACGGGGCCAGCCGATAGAACACGGAGTACTGAGAGGTCTCCGGGCACTGTCCAGGACCCGCGATTATTCGGCTGCCGGTTATGGTGGAAGGCATAGCCGGCAGTCGATAATCACATCTCACGAGACGATCGACCGATGCTCTACTATCTGGCGCAGTACATCCAGACGACATTCAATCCGCCGGGCTCGGGGCTCTTCCGGTTCGTGACATTCCGGGCCGCCGGCGCGGCGATCACAGCGCTTCTGATTGCCTTCGTGTTCGGCCCCAGAATCATCGCCGCCCTGAAACGGCGGCAGATCGGCGAGCAGGGAAAGAAGGAGGCGCCGAAGAGCCATATGGCCAAGGCCGGCACGCCAACGATGGGCGGATTGATCGTCCTCCTCTCGCTGATCGTCCCCGTCCTCCTCTGGTGCGATATCAAGAGCGCCTTCGTGATTCTGGCCGTCGTGGTGACGGTCTCGCTGGGAGGCGTCGGTTTCCTCGATGATTATCTGAAAGTGGTGAAGAAGCTCCCCAAGGGGCTGATCGGCCGCTACAAGATCATCGGGCAGATCGCCATCGGGCTCGTCCTCGGCGGTGCGATCTATTTCTTCCCGCACTGGTTCCCGGAAGGGTTCGCGAAGATCAACACATATACGACGGTCCCGTTTTTCAAGGACCTGCTCTTCAATTTCGGCGTGCTCTATATCCCTATCGTGGTCTTCATCCTGACGGCGACCTCGAATGCGGTGAACCTGACCGACGGGCTGGACGGGCTGGCGATAGGAACGGTGAGCATCGTGGCGCTGGCGCTGGCTGCAATCACCTATGTCTCGGGAAACGCGGTCGCCGCGAACTATCTGAGCATCCCGCATCTGCGCGGTGCCGACGAACTGGCGGTTTTCTGCGCGGCGCTCGTCGGGGCAGGGCTCGGCTTCCTCTGGTACAATGCCTATCCGGCGCAGGTGTTCATGGGAGATACCGGTTCGCTGGCGCTTGGCGGGGCCGTCGGCACGCTGATGATCCTGGTGAAGAAGGAATATATGATCCCCGTCATGGGAGGGATCTTCTTCGCCGAGTCGCTCTCGGTGATGGCGCAGGTGGCCTACTTCAAGTACACGAAGAAAAGATTCGGCGAAGGACGGCGGCTCTTCAGGATGGCTCCGTTGCACCATCATTTCGAGTTGAAAGGGTGGCCGGAGGCGAAGATCGTCACCCGCTTCTACATCGTCGCCGTGCTGCTGGCGATACTCGGGCTGACGACGCTGAAGATCAGATAGATGAATGCAGGCTGAGGAGGGGGAATGCCCCGCCGTGGCCAGGTTCCTCGAAGTACTACGATATGCGGCAGCGCCGGGACTCCATTCCGGCTCGGAGGATCAGACGATCGAACATCAAACGCCGACATACTCGATTCTGGGCGCCGCCCGCTCAGGTCTCGCCGCCGCCCGGCTGCTGCGCGGCGAAGGCGCGCGGGTGTTCGTGAGCGATGCGCGGCCGGCGGTGGATGTCGGCGAAACGATTCGCCTGCTCGATGAGATGGGGGCCGCGTACGAGTTCGGCGGGCACACCGATCGCGTGCTCGATGCCGATGTGCTGGTGCTTTCCCCCGGCGTTCCCGATACCATCCCCATCGTCCGTCGGGCCGGCGAGCGCAGCATGACGATAACGAACGAGATCGAGATTGCCTGGCGCCGCTGCCGCGGAAGGGTTGTTGCAATCACCGGGACAAACGGGAAGACGACCACGGCGGAACTGACCGGGCATATCCTCCGGACCGCCGGCCTGCGAACCTACGTTGCCGGAAACGTCGGGCTGCCGTTCAGCGAGATCGCGCTCGATGCCGACGGGCAGAGCGTGGTGGTGCTGGAGACGAGCTCCTTCCAGCTCGAACATATCGCGAAGCTGAAGCCCGATGTTGCGGTGGTGCTGAATGTCACACCGGATCATCTGGACCGCTATGCGAGCTTCGATGCCTATCGCGAGGCGAAGTTCAGGATCACGATGAACCAGGATGCCGGTGACGCGCTGATCTACAATGCCGACGATGCGGGCCTGCGGGCGCTTCCCGGCCGCAGCGCAGCGCGATCGCTCGGCTTCAGCATCCGGGGCGGGATCGCCGAGGGGGCCTTCCAGCGCAACGAGATGCTGGTGATACGCCGGAGAAATGGAGGGGATGCTATCATGGAGGAGAATCTGATGCGTGTGGAGGAGATAGGAATTCGCGGGCCGCACAATCTCTACAATGCGATGGCGGCCGCGCTCTCGGCGCGTTTCCTCGGTGTGAAGAACGACGACATCCGGACCGGGCTCGCCACCTTTGCCGGCGTCCCGCATCGCCTGGAGCCCGTGCGTACACTGGACGGCGTACGCTATGTGAACGACTCCAAGGCAACGAATGTGGATTCTCTCTGGTACGCCCTCTCCAGCTTTGCGGAGCCGGTGGTGCTGATAGTCGGCGGGAAGAGCAAGAAGAACAGGTATGACGCGGTGGTGCCGCTCATCGCCGCGCATGTGAAGGCCGCCGTGCTGATCGGCGCGGCGGCGGACGAGATGGAGGAGGCGTTCGCGCCGCATACACGCATTGTGCGCGCGGGTTACAGCATGGAGGATGCGGTGGTTCTGGCGCGCGCCGAAGCTGCGCCGGGAGATGTGGTGCTTCTGTCGCCGGCCTGCGCCAGCTTCGACATGTTCGACAACTACGAGCACCGCGGCGAGGTCTTCAAGCGGCTGGTGAATGCGCTGGTGCCTTCCAGTGTCGCCAGCGTTCCGGCCGCCGGGTGAGGGGGTCGGGGGATGTCGATGTAACGGACGACGCAATAAACACGGGTGTATCCGGCAGGAAGTGAAAAAGTTAATTCTAGATCTGGCTGTAACCCTGGACGGATTTATTGAAGGGCCGAATGGTGAGATCGACTGGTGCGTAATGGACGATGATATGGATTTCGATGGATTCCTGTCAACCATCGACACGATATTTTATGGCAGGGCCAGCTATGACGCCTGGGGCAATTTTCAACCGGGTGCTGATTCCAGTGCAGCGGAACAATCGTTATGGAAGAGCGTTCATTCGAAAAAGAAAGTTGTTTTCTCACGTCAGGACAGGCAGGATGAGAATGCCGTTGTTATAAGCTCCGACATAGCCGGGAAGGTAGCTGAAATTAAAAACCAGGAAGGAAAGGATATCTGGCTGTATGGCGGGGCGAGTCTTATCGGAACATTTATCCGTTTGGGCCTGATTGACATTTATAGAATATCGGTTCACCCGGTGGCCCTGGGAAGCGGCAAGCCATTGTTTGGAGACCTGAAGGAACGAATAGAGCTGAAGTTGATTACAACCAGGACATTCAAATCAGGTGTTGTGCAACTGATATACGAACCGGCAAAATAAAACGACGGACGGCCAGCCCGATGAAGGGGACGATAGGAAACATAGCGCGCGGTTTCGACGCCCGCTCGACCGACGACGGGAGTCCGCGGGGGCATAATGACTGGTTCATTCTGCTCTCGGTGCTCGGCGTGATGTTCTTTTCGATCGCCTTCGTCTACTCGGCCTCGGCCGGCTTCGCCGACGAGAAGACCGGGTCGGCGGAGACCTTCTTCTGGAGCCATGCGATTCGCGTCCTTGCCGGCATCGCCGTGATGCTGGTGATCTCGCGCATCGACTATCACTGGCTGGAACGCTGGTCGAAACCGATGCTAATGATCGCGCTGGGCATGCTGCTGTACGTGCTCTTTGAAGGGACGAGGATGAAGGGGGCCACCCGCTGGCTGAGCCTGGGGCCGGTTTCCTTCCAGCCCTCGGAGTTCGTCAAGTTCGCCCTCATCATGCACCTGGGGGTGATGCTTGCGGAGAAGCGGGCGTACATCAGCGACTTCAAGTTCAGCTTCGTGCCGATGATGTTCTGGGTAGTGCTGACATGCGCGCTGGTGGCGCTGCAGCCGAATCTCTCCACGGCGTCGGTGATCTTTATGGTCGCTATGGGAACCATGTTCATCGGGCGCGTGAATCTGCTGCAGCTTGGGGCGGTGCTGCTGGCCGGGCTTCTGGCGACCGCCGCCTACGCGGTCTCCGCCGAATATCGTATGCGGCGCATACTCTCCTACATCAGCATGCATTCGGATGGCGCCGATACGCTGAGCCAGGCGAACTACCAGCTCAACCAGGGGCTTCTCGCCTTCGGGTCCGGAGGAATCTTCGGCGTGGGACCGGGGCAGAGCCGCCAGCGTCTGTTCGTGCCGGAGCCATTCGGCGATTTCATCTACTCCATCATCGGCGAGGAGTACGGCTTCATCGGCGCGCTCATCATCCTTGGCGTCTTCGCCCTCATCATCTGGCGCGGGTTGCTGGTGGCGCGCCAGGCGAAGGATGATCTGGGGCGCTACGTGGCGGCGGGCATCACGCTGGTGCTGGGAGCCTACGCCGTGACCAACGCCTGTGTGACGACCGGCCTTCTCCCAACCACGGGACTGCCGATGCCCTTCATCAGCTACGGCGGCAGCTCGGTGCTCTTCAGCGCCGCCGCGGTCGGGGTGCTGCTGAATATCTCGCAGCATGCGAACGTAATGCCGTACGAAAAGCCGGCCACGGCCGGAGCGGGGGTTCCGGCATGAGCGCTCCCCGGCTTCTGTTCGCGGCGGGGGGAACGGGAGGACACATCTTCCCTGCGCTTGCCGTTGCCGACCGCTGTCGCCGACTCGACCCGGATGCCGCGATCGAGTTCGTCGGGACGCGCGGTCGGCTGGAGGAGAAGGTGGTGCCGCGAGCGGGATACCGCTTGAACTTCCTGTGGATCAGCGGATTGCAGCGGCGCGTGGCGCTCTCCACGCTTCTGCTGCCGGCCAAGCTCGGAACATCGTTCGCGCAGGCGCTGGCGCTGGTCCGCCGGTTCAGGCCCGATGCGGTCATCTGCGCCGGAGCGTACGTCAGCTTTCCGATAGGAACGGTGGCGTCGATGCTCGGAATCCCGCTGGTGCTGATGGAGTCCAATGCTCTGCCGGGGCGCGTGATACGCCGCCTGGCGCCGCGCGCGGCGGTGGTTCATGTGGCATTCGAGGCGGCGCGCGGACATCTGCCGGGGGCGGTGGTGCGGGTGAGCGGCAATCCGGTGCGCAACGTTCTTTTCGAGCCGCATGACCGGACCGATGCGCGCCTGCACTTCGGCCTCGATCCCGATCGTCCAACACTCTTCGCGTTCGGCGGGTCGCTTGGAGCACGATCGATCAACGGCGCCCTCGATGCGGCCATCGACCGGCTGCTGGCCGGAGGGGTGCAGGTGATCTGGCAGACCGGCGCCAGCTATGCCGGCGGCGAACGGCGCGAGGGGAATCTCTATCGCGCCACCTTCATCCACGAGATGGAGAAGGGATATGCCGCTGCCGATCTGGTGCTGGCCCGCGCGGGAGCCACGACGATTGCGGAGCTGGCGGCCGTCGGAAAGCCGTCGGTGCTGGTTCCGCTTCCCACCGCTGCCGACGATCACCAGCGGGTGAACGCGGAGGCGATGGAACGTGCCGGTGCGGCGCGGATGCTTCTCGATGCCGATCTGGCGGACGGGCTGTATCCGGCGCTTACCGGGCTGCTCGGCGATCCCGGCGCTCTTGCCCGCATGGGACATGGAGCGGCGGCGCTGGCGGTTCCCGATGCCGATGAGAAGATCGCACGGAGCGTGCTGGAGCTTGCCGGCCACGGGGTCGCCGTCCGGTGAAGAAGGCCGGCGGCATGGGAGGATCGGATGGTGGGAGAACGCCTGGTGCTTTCCGCACCGGCGATGGGCCGGAGAGTGCTGGATGATCGTCCGCGCAGGATCGATCGAATATCGAAAACCGAGAGTCGGCACATGCAGGAAGAGACCTTCAGGCACAGACTCGATGTCTACTACCTCGCGACGATTGGCTACGTCGTCACGCTGGTGGTGTATGTCATCGTGCGGGGGACGCTGATCGGCGACACCTTCTCGGTCGTATGGCAGGACCCGGTCGTCTATCTGCTTGCGGCCTGCTCGGTGCTTGCCCTCTTCGCGCTGATCTTCGCCGCCTTCTCCACCCGCAGGGTGATTGTCGGAGCGCACGAGCTCCGGTTCAGGACGCGATTCCGCGAGCGGGTGCTGATGCCCGGAGAGATAGAATGGATCGGTTTCCGCCGCGAGCGTCCTCTCCGCGGAACGAGGACGTATCCCGCGGCTCGCATCAGGCTGCGCGGGCGGCGGCGGATGCTGCGGCTGCGCCCGGCAAGCTTCGAGCGCAGCGGCCTGATGGCGCGAGCGCTCCGCGATTTCGCGCGCAACAACGGCATCGAGCTGCGTGTGGGACGACGCAGCGGCGGCGGGCGTCCCGGCGGTGATTCGTCCAGCAACGAAGGCTAGCCTTCACCGGAGATTTCCGGAGCGGATATAAAAAATCGAGCATCTGCTGAACGTGTTCAGAAGTATACATACGGTTCACTTCGTCGGCATCGGCGGCATCGGCATGTCCGGCATCGCGGAGATACTTCTCGATCAGGGATTTGCGGTCACCGGAAGCGACCTTGCCGCGAGCGAAACCACCGAGCGGCTTGCATCGCTCGGCGCGCGCGTGATGATCGGCCATGCCCCGGAAAATGTGCTCGGCGCCGATGTGGTGGTCTATTCCAGCGCGGTGCGCCCGGAGGATAATCCGGAGACGATGGAGGCGACGCGCCGGAAGATCCCGCTGATCCGTCGCGCGGAGATGCTGGCGGAGGTCACGCGCATGAAGTACGGCATCGCAGTGGCCGGCACCCACGGCAAGACCACGACGACCTCGATGGTCGGGCTGGTGCTCATCGAGGGAAATGTCGATCCCACCGTCATCGTCGGCGGCAGGCTTTCCGGGCTTGGTGGCGCCAATGCCCGGCTCGGTCATGGAGAATGGACCGTCGTGGAGGCGGATGAATTCGATCGTTCGTTCCTCTCGCTCTCTCCGACCATCGCGGTGATCACGAACCTTGAGCGCGAGCATCTCGATGTCTATTCCGATATCGATGATATCAAGCGAACCTTCATCGAGTTCGCGAACAAGGTTCCCTTCTACGGCTTCGTGGCGCTCTGCCTGGATGAGCCGTCGCTGGTCGATATCAGGCCGTACCTGACCAAGCGGGTGCTCAGCTACGGTTTCACGCCGCAGTGCGATGTGCGCGCCGTGGATATGAGCTTCGCCGAACAGACATCGCGGTTCACCGTCCTGCGCCACGGGGAGGAGCTCGGTGAGGTCACCGTCGGAGCGCCGGGCGAACACAATGTGAAGAATGCCCTGGCTGCGATCACCGTCGGTCTTGAGATAGGTGTTCAGTTCGATGCTATCGCACGTGCGCTTGCCAGGTTCACCGGCGTCTACCGCCGGTTCGAGAAGAAGGGAGAGGCCGACGGCGTGATGGTCATTGACGATTACGCGCATCACCCTACCGAGGTGAAGGCAACACTCGACGCGATACGCAGGGGCTGGCGCAGAAGAGTGGTGGCGATGTTCCAGCCGCATACCTTCAGCCGTACGCGGGATTTTCACGAAGATTTCGGCAAGGCGTTTTTCAACGCCGATCTGGTGATCATTACCGATATCTACCCGGCGCGCGAACGGCCGATCCAGGGAGTTACCGGCGAGCTGGTGGCCCGCAGCGCCGTCGGGTTCGGCCACCGGAATGTTACCTATGTCGCCGACCGCACCGAACTGGCCGCGAAGGCGCTGGAACTGATCGAACCGGGAGATATCGTTGTGACGATGGGCGCGGGGGATATCTGGAAGGTGGCGAACGAAATACTTGAAGAAATTCAAAGGTCAAAAGTCAAAAGTCAAAATGGGGGAGAGGCGGAGGTTCCGGTGCAGGAACGTTATGTGCCGTGATGGGTGGAGGGCGGTTGTGTGCAGGGTGGGCCAGGTGTGCGTGGGGGGCGTTTTTTTTGAAGCGTAATTCGATTATCGAACAGTGATCGCGCTCGACGACATCCGCAGGAGCTTCAAAGGCCGTATAGCCCTTGCAGAGCCGCTTGCCCGGTATACGACCTTCAGGATCGGCGGTCCCGCCGATATCTATCTGGAGCCGCTGGATAGGGACGATGCGCTGTCGCTGATCCGCTACCTGCGCCGGGAGAGTATTCCCTTCTTCCCGATGGGGAATGGAAGCAACCTTCTGATTTCCGATGAGGGCGTGCGCGGAGCGGTGGTGAATCTGGAGGTGGGATTCAATTATCTGGATATGACCACTGAAGGCGTCATCACGGCCGGGGCCGGCGTGAAGCTTGCGAAGTTTGTCGATTTCTGCATTACGCGCGGCAGGCAGGGAGTGGAGATGCTTGCCGGAATTCCGGGAACGCTCGGCGGCGCGGTGATCATGAATGCCGGAGCCTACGGCGGCGAAATATCCGATTATATGCTGTCGGTGGAATTGATCCGCGGCGACCGGCTTCTCCGGATCAGCAGGGACCAGGGAGGCTTTGCCTACCGTACATCCGGGCTGCAGGGCGATCTGATCCTCGAAGCCTCGTTCGTGTTTCCTGAGGGCCGGACCGATTCGATGAAGACCTTCCGCCGCGAAACCATGCTGAAGCGGAACAGCTCGCAGCCCGTGCAGTGGCCCAATGCGGGGAGCATCTTCAAAAATCCTCCGGGGCATTATGCCGCGAAGTTGATTCAGGAATGCGGTCTGAAGGGGCGGCGGATCGGCAACGCGGAAATCAGCGAGCTGCACGCAAACTTCATCATCAACCGCGGCGGCGCATCTGCGAACGATGTGCTGATGCTGGCGGAAATCGCGCGCGGCACGGTGAAAAAGAAATTCGGCATCGACCTGGAGCTGGAAATAAAACTGGTGGGGTTCGAGGAGGATGTGGCGAGCCGGCTGCGGGACGAGGTTGAAGGTCGGAAGTCAACGGTCAGCGATCGGGATGACTGAATCCGGTGCATATCGCCCGGGAATGAATGTGGTGAAAATCAAGGGGGGAGAATGGCGATGGCTCTCCGTCCTGTACGTAACTGACGACTGGCGGTCCCGGTGAAAGTCAAACGCAGGCTCATACCGAAACGGCGGAAATCGACGCGCAGCGAGCGGGAGGATGCGCGACGGTTCGCGGCCAATGTCTCCACCGGTATTCTGGTGGCTGGTGCCGTGATCGCGCTGGTGATGGTCGCCAATCGCTGGGCGACGAAGGAGGAGATGCGGAGCATACGGATCGAGGGCCGGAATATTCTGGATTCCGCCGAGATCATGCAGCATGCGGCGATTCCGGATTCGGTGCCGCTGCAGAAGCTGGATCTCGTTGCTATCGAATCGCGTATTGCGGCGCATCCCTTCATCTTCCGCGCCCAGATATATCGCGGAGAAAACGGGACGCTGGTGGTGGAAATCACCGAGCGGGCGCCGGTGGCCGTGACGTTCATCGGTCGTTCGCCGGTCTACATCGATTCGCTCGGCGTTCCGTTGCCATACAGGTTCAGCTCCGCCGGGTTCGATCTGCCGGTGGTGGCCGGAATTGCCAGGGAGGGCGCCGCCGCGGATGTGCCGGGCGATGCGGGCGGACCGGCGATCCTCGACAGCGCTCGCACGAGCGAAGCGCTCGGTGTGCTGGCGGCGCTCCGTGAGTACGACGATATGCTGTACCGGCAGATCTCGGAGGTGCGCCGTGAAGCGAATGGCGAATACATCCTCCTCACAGCCGATGGCGCTGTGCCGATCAGAGCCGGTTATCCGCCTGATATCGCCGGTCGGCTGAGGAAACTCGATCTCTTCCTCTCCACAGTGCTGGCCGCCCGCGGCGCCGACGATGCAGCCTCGATCGATCTTCGCTGGAAGGGACAGGTGGTGGTGCGATGGCGGAGCGGAGAGACATGAGAGGAGTTAAACGTTCAAAGGTAACAGGTAAAAAGTTGAGAGGAAGGTGGAAGGTGAACGTCAAAAGGCAGGAAGGCAGGAGGAATAAACAGGGTGTGACGGGCGGGAGGGGGTTCTGTCCTGCGGGGTCGTGTGAACGGCAGAAGTTTTCCAAATCGAACATTGAAAAGTCGGCCAGTCGAGTGATTCAACGAACAACCTACTACTGATGAAGGGTTATTTGCTATGACAAAGGAACAGCAGGCTCCCGCGAATTTCTCCTCCGACGGGCGGCAGATACTTGTCGGGCTCGACATCGGCACGAGCAAGGTTTGTGCAATCGTCGCAGCGCGCGGCGAGGGTGGTCATGATGGTATTCACGTGCTCGGTATTGGCCACGCTCCCTCGGAAGGATTGAATCGAGGGGTTGTGGTGAATATCGAGAAGACCGTCCGGTCGATCCAGCGCGCGGTGGAACAGGCGCAGCAGCAATCCGGCGTCAATATCGAGTCGGTTTCCGTAGGTATTGCGGGGGATCACATCCAGTCGTTTCCCAGCCGTGGTGTTGTCACCATCGCGAATGCCGACCGTGTGGTGACGCAGCAGGACGTCGATCGCCTGCTTGATGACTCCAAGCGCGTCGCAATGCCTTCCGACCGGCAGATACTCCATGTGATTCCGCAGGAATATATCATCGACGGACAGGATGGCATATTCGATCCCGTCGGCATGTCCGGGCTTCGCATGGAGGCAAATGTCCATATCGTGACGGGGCTGGTCACCGCGGCGCAGAATATCTACAGATGTGTGGAGCGCGCCGGGCTTGTGGTGAACGACATCGTGCTGGAGCCGCTCGCCAGCGGATATTCGGTGCTCGACGACGAGGAGAAGGAGGTTGGCGTGGCGCTGATCGACATCGGCGGTGGCACCACTGACATCGCGATCTTCGAGGACAAGACGATCCGCCACACCGCGGTGGTAGGGATCGCCGGGCGCATGGTCACCGATGATATCCGGCGCGGACTTGGCATCATCGGCGAGCAGGCCGAGCGGATCAAGCGCGAATACGGATGCGCTCTGGAGTCCATGATCCTGAACGACGAGGTGTTCATGATCCCCGGCATCGGCGGGCGCAAGCCGATGGAGATCTCCAGGAAGACGCTCTGCCAGATCATCCAGCCGCGCATGGAGGAGATTCTGGAGTTCGCGATGATCGAACTGAAGAAGTCGGGCTATCTCCGTCGGCTCTCGGCGGGGGTGGTGCTTACAGGCGGCGGCGCGCTGCTGCGCGGTTCCGTCGAGCTTGCGCAGGGGGTGATCGGACTGCCGGTGAAGATCGGGATCCCCTCGGGGTTCGGCGGCGCTGCTCTTGCCCCGGAAGTGGAAAGTCCCATCTACGCCACGGCAGTCGGACTGGTGATCGACGCCTTCCGTCGCGCCGAGGCTCCCGCCCCGGCTGCCGGCACCATCGCCGATTACGGGAGCGAGACAGGCGAAACGCGCGAAAAGAAATCGATCGTGGCGCGGATGAAGAAATTCTTCGAGGAATTCTGAGAGGAAATTCCTGTGAAGGAGCATCGCAGCCGGGGTCGAAACGGAAAGGACATGTGGAAAATTCATGCATATGGGGTTCTGGCCGCAGGTCAGCCACAGCCCCCCCGCTGCATTGGAAAGACAGTTGAACGATAGATAATTCGCCCAATTCATTCAGCATAGGAAGGGGAGGTCAATAATGATCGAACTCGACCGTTCCGTGGAGCATCACGGGGCAAAAATCAAGATCGTCGGAGTCGGAGGGGGAGGAGGGAACGCGGTAAACAGCATGATCGAGCGCGGTCTCTCGGGTTGTGAATTTCTGGTGGTGAACACGGATATTCAGGCCCTGTCGAAAAATCAGTCGCCGGTACGGGTCCAGGTTGGCAAGCAGTTGACCCGCGGGCTCGGTGCGGGAGCCAATCCGACGATCGGCCATGACGCCGTCGTCGAGGACCGTGACGAGCTTGCACAGATTCTTTCGGACACCGACATGGTGTTCGTGACCGCGGGCATGGGTGGTGGTACCGGCACTGGGGGCGCACCGGTGGTTGCAGAGATAGCGCGTTCGCTCGGCGCTCTCGTTGTCGGCATCGTCACCCGTCCGTTCGACTGGGAGGGGTCGCCGCGCAAGGACAAGGCGGAGCAGGGGATTACGGCGCTCAAGGACCACGTGGACACGCTCATCGTGGTGCCGAACCAGAAGCTCCTTTCCATCATAGACAAGCGCACGGGCTTCAAGGAGGCATTCCAGCGCGTTGACGATGTTCTGTACAATGCCACCCGCGGCATCGCAGAGATCATCACCGGCCACGGCGTGGTCAACGTGGACTTCGCCGACGTCCGCACGGTGATGGAGAACATGGGCGACGCACTGATGGGAACCGGCGTCGCCAATGGCGAGTGCCGCGCCACCGAGGCGGCCCAGAACGCCATCAGCTCGCCGCTGCTGGAGGGAATCAGCATCGCCGGCTCCGAGGGCGTGCTGATCAACATCGCTGCATCCAGCGATCTGACCATGATGGAGGTGGACGAGGCGGTGAAGATCGTCCACGAGGCGGTCGGCGCCGAGGCCAACATCATCTTTGGCGTGGTACTGGATGATACGCTTCAGGATTCAATGATGGTGACGGTGATCGCCACGGGATTCAACAAGAAGAAGGAGGTCCGCCAGACAGCACCACAGACGCAGCGTACAACGACGGCGCAGGCACAGCCCCAGCCGTCGCGTCCCTACACGACGGCCACCCGCGAGACGCTTGCGGATCATGTTCCGGTGGGACTGGAGGATCTGGAGAAATTCAATGAGCCCGCATACCTGCGCCGGGGCGCGGGCATCCATCGTGGCGGGTACGACGTCACGCGCCGTCAGGATGAGCAGGCGCAGAACGAGCAGGCCGAATCGCAGCCGGAGGAGAAGCAGGAGGTACGCAAGCAGGCAAGCGACAAGCCCGCATTTCTCCGGCGCATCATGGATTGAGAAAATTCACGGCGCGATGGTATAATCGACGTGAGAGGGCGGTCCGCCGGGCCGCCCTCTCTTATATCAGAATTATTTGGGTTGCGAAAACATTACCTGCCGGATTCCCTGCCAATGCAGGCATTTCTGGCGGTCTGTTATGCAAACATCGTAATTATCAGCATATTGCCGTGCGCATATCTGCGTTCTCAATTGCGCAGATGGTATCGCCACAGTCCCGATCGATTCGATTCCCCCTCCGTATATTGTTCTGCCGCATTCTGACCCACACCACGGAGGTATCATCACATGTTCGGCTCCACCGTCCTCGATGTCGCCGTCGGCGTCATCTTCGTGTATTTGATTCTCAGCATGATCTGCTCGGCGGCGAATGAACTGATCGTCAGCATTCTGAAAAGCAGGTCGAAGGTTCTGAAAACCGGAGTGAGCAAGCTGCTGGCCGGGATGAATGCGCCCGCGACACCGGGGAAATCCATGACCGACGCATTCTACTGCCATCCCTTTATCGAAAGCCTTGCCCGCAAGGGATGCCTGCCGTCGTATATCCCGGCGCGGAATTTCGCAATGACCGTGCTCGATCTCCTGGTGCCCGCCACCGGCTCCGGAGCGCCGAAGACCGTCGCGGATATCCGGGCCACCGTGGCGGAGCTGCCGGCGGGAAGCGCGCGGACATCGCTGCTTCTGCTGATCGACGACGCTGAAAGCGATATGGAGAAGCTGAAGGCGGGGATCGAAACCTGGTTCAACGACACGATGAATCGCGTCTCCGGATGGTACAAGTACCACACGCAATGGCGCATCTTCATCATGGGGCTGTTCGTGGCGATTATTCTGAACGTCGATACCTTCAACGTGGCGGGCTCGCTCTATCGCGATGGCGCGCTCCGCAACGCGGTGTCCGCCGCCGCCGCGGCTGCGGTCGATGGACCGCTACACAGTCCCGATTCCACCGCCTCCATCGATTCGCTCGGCAGGGAAATCGTTATCCTGCAGAACCAGTTGAAGTCGCTCGATCTGCCTATCGGCTGGCCCTCCGTGGCGCCTGATTCTACCTCCATCAGCACCTTCCGGCGGGTGGCGTTGTTCTTTGAGCCGCTCTCATTCTCCGATGTGCTGAAGGTGGCGCTGGGCTGGCTGCTGACCGCGCTGGCGATTTCGCTCGGCGCCCCGTTCTGGTTCGATCTGCTGGGCAATATCGCGAACGTGCGGATCGCCGGGAAGCGGCCGAATCCCGATACCGGCAATGGGTCCGGGGGAGCGCAGAGCGGTCAGGGAGGCTCGTCGAACAGCGGGGGCTGACTCCATCCGGAGCCGGCCGATGAAGGAAGGGTGAAGGTGTCGCCCGATCACGGCGGGATGGTGGGGGAGATCAGGCATATGCCTGTTTCGATATTGCGTGGGGATATGTCCTGCAGGGATTGCAGGAGAATTTCGCCGTGTCTCCGGCCGTGGAGGGAGAGGGAGGCCGTGCCATCCAGCCATGGTTCACAGGGAGATTTGACTGATGACCATCGATCCGGTGCCTGCCGGGGAGTCTGGCCGTAGGCCCGCCTCCGATCCGCTGATCCGCCCCATCGCCGGGGATGATTCCATCGAGGAGCTGACGGAGCTTCTGCATCGTGCCTACAAGGTGCTTGCGGATATGGGCTTCCGTTTTTTCGCGACGCATCAGACGCCGGAGCAGACGCTGAGCCGCATCCGGAGCGGTGAATGTTTCGTGGCGGTGCTGGACGGTGCTATCGTGGCTACCGTCACATTCTATCCGCCGCCACGGGCGGCGACGGAAGGGCCGGACTGGTACCGGCGTTCCGATGTCTCGTATTTCGGGCAGTTCGCCGTGGAGCCCGCGCTTCAGCGGGGCGGGATCGGTAGCCGGCTGATGGATTTCGTAGAGGATCTGGCGCGACGGCGCGGCATCCCGGAAGTAGCGCTGGATACGGCGGAAGGCGCAACGCATCTGCGGGAATATTATTCACGGCGCGGATACAGGTTCATCGAATATGTGCAGTGGGATGTGACGAATTATCGCAGTGTGGTGATGAGCAAGAGCGTAAGGGAGTAGAAGCTTAAAATTCAACATTAAAAAGAGGGGTAGGTGGATGGGACGGAAAAAATCAGCCGGGACATTCGCGTTGTGCGGGTATCCCGGCTTTTTATATCGGTTATGCGGTTGCAATCGGCCGGATGTTCCGCTTCTTCCCTACTGGGCGGCGGCTCCGTTGCCGCGGCTGAGAGCCTCAAAGTAGCGGCGGATCATATATTCATAATCCTTCGTGTATCCCTGCTCGCGCGAGCGTAGCTGGTCGCGGCGGACCTGGTCGTCGTTACGGTCCGGGAATCGCAGATCGGGGGGGCTCTGCCGCACCACATCGACGCCGGGCGTCGATTCGCGCTTCTTCTCGAAATCGCGTTCGCGCTGCGAGCGGGTGGCATCGAGCAGGCGGCTCAGGATGCGTTCCTGCCGCTGGAGCGTCTCCGGCGTGATCTGCCCGGAACGCATGTCGGAGAGCACCTCCTCGATCTCCTGTGCGGCCCGTTCGAGATCGCCTATCATGTTCTTGCGGGTCCCGCCGGATTCCTTCACCTCCCTGTTCAATTCCTCGATCGACTTCTTCACATCCTGTTGCTGACGCCGGAGCCTCCTCATCTCGCTTCCCTCGCCTTCGCCGCTTCCATCACCTTCGCCATTACGTCCGTCCTTTCCCTTCCCCTCCTTTCCTTCGCCCTCACCCTCGCCTTCCTGTCCCTGACCCTGCTGTCCGGCTCCCTGCTGTCCCTGCATGGCCTGGTTGATCATCTGCTGCTGCGCGGCGGCCTGCTGCAGCCGTTGCTGCATCGACGCCCCCATGCCGAAGCCCATTCCCTGTCCTGACTGGCCGTTCTGCATCTGCTGGATGGCATCGGCCATCATCTTGGCAGCATTGTTCATGGAACTCATTGCGCCGCCTTCCTGCTGCCCCGCATTGAAGCCATCGCGCTGCTCCAGCGACTGTGTGGCTCCCTGCATCTGGCGGATGGCATCTCCCATCTCCTTGCCCATCTCCGGCGTCACGGCGAAACTCTTCTGTCCCAGGCTCATCATCTGGTTTGCGATGTTCTCCATCTGCTCCTTCATCTGCTCCTGCTGCCGGGCCAGATCGCGGAACTGGGGGCTGTTCGCCTGCGTCTTCTCCGTCTGGTCCTTCAGTTGTTCCTGCCGTCTGGAGAGATCCAGAAGATCCTGCAGCGCCTTCTTCATCTTGTTGGTCACCGCCTTCTGGCTGTTCTCCTGCATCTTCTTCTTCACCGACTGCATCTTCTTCTGGAAGTCCCGGGCGGATTGCCCTGCCTGCTGTCCCATCTGCTGCGCCTGGTCCATATCCCCCTGCTCCATACGCTCGCCCGCCTGCTGCATGGCGTCGTCCGGGCCATTCTGCTCCAGCGACTGCTGCGCGTCCTGCATCTCCTTGAGCGGCATCTCTTCGCCGGCCTCGGCCATCTGCTTTTCGAGCTCCTTCGCCATCTGCTTCATCTGTTCCGCCTGGTTCGCCAGATCCCGCTGGCGTTCAGCCAGTCCCTGCTGCATCGCCCTGTCGTCCGGACCGGTCTCCTTCATCATTTCGTTCAGCCGTTCCTGGCGTTCGGCCAGTTCCTCGGCGCGGCGGATCATCTCATCCACCTTCTGTTCGGTCTGCATCCTCTTCAGGATGTTCATCGTTCGTTCGATCGCCTGGCGGAACTGCTCCTCGTTGTACTTGTAGTTCTTCATCGCCTCGGCGATCTGCTCCGGCGTCATCTTTTCCATCTCCTGCTGAAGCCTGCGCATCTGCTCCATCAGCGCCGGGTTCTTCATCTCCTGGAAGAGCTTCTGCAGGTCCATATACTTCTTCAGGGTTTCCGGCGACATCGCCTTCGCCTGCTGGAGCTTCTCGGTCACTGCCCGCAGATCCTCGGCGATCTTCTCCAGGCGTTGCTGCATCTGCTCCTGCTGCTGCATCAGTTCCTGAAGCTTGCGCTGCTCCTGCCAGCTTGCCTGCGATTTGTTCTGCGCGAGCTGCTTCATCAATTCACGGTTCAGCTCGTCCATCTGGTGGCGGGCATCCTGTGCCTGCTTCAGCACCTGCTCCATGTCGGCACTGGCCTGCGTCTGCTGCTGGTCCGCCTGCTTCAACACCTCCTCCAGCGATGGGAAGCGCACCGTCGCCACCTCGGTCCGCGCCATCTTCGGTCCTGTAACCACATCGTTGTCGTATACCTCGAAGTAGATCTCCACCTCATCCTCCGGGACCATGTCCATATCGGTCATGTCCCAGACATAGGGGACCTCCATGACCGTGGAGCGTGAACGGGGCAGCGTAATGGGATGAGGGCGGAAATCCTTCATCGGTTCGGCATACCTGCTGGCCGAGAGACGGTACATGATCCGCAGGCGGGAGAAGCCGTAATCGTCGGCGATGCGTACCTGCGTGGGGAGGATCATGGTGCGATCGATGTCGAAATTCCCGGTCGGCTGGATCAGTGCTATGGAGGGAGGAGCGTCGGCCGATACCGACATGTGATATTCCACCGGGGAGAGATTGGCGACGCCCTCCGGCGAGACCAGCGCGATGAAATAGCTCCCATCGCGCGAGAGCCGGAAGCCTCCTGTCGCCGAGGTTCCCTCGATCTTCATCGGAATGCGGACGGTGTCGAAGGAAGGCTGCGGCGCGGCGTCGATCTCCGCGGATGCCAGGCGCACATTGCGCGGGAAGAGCTGCACGATGGCCGCCGATGCGGGTTCCACGTTCGTCGTGATCGTGATGTTCACCGCCGAACCGCGCAGGCCGCTCACATCGCCAGCGTTGTCGGGGAGCTGTTCGGTTCCCCGGCTCGTATACGATGGCCAGGTGACGGAGGCGCGCAGCAGCCGGATATCGGGGCGTTCCACGACCGTGAACGTATGCCGCGCCGTGCGTACGGGGCCGGCATGGGCGCGATAGTGCGTGGTCGCTCTGATGCTCGGCACCAGATAGCGGAACACGCCAAGCGAATCGCCGCGGAGCTCGATCTCCTCGGGCTCATCCTCGCCGGTCTGGAGCGAAAGCCTGACGATACGCGGAGGAATGCCGGCTGCGCGGACCACGATCTCCACGGAATCGCCGCGGATCAACTGGCGGTCGCCCGGGGCGATCGTCAGCGTGAAGGGGGCGGGCTTGACGTACTCGGTGTTGTAATTGACAAGGCGATCGAGCGCGCCATTGTACGTGCCGGGAAAGGAGAGGAAGAGCGTGCCGGTGAGGACGACGGCGCTCAGGAAGAGCAGCAGGGCGCGCCTGCGCTCATCGCGCTCGATAATGACCGTATAATCATAATGACGGAGCGGCTCCCCCTGGACGGCTATCGACGCCTCCACCAGTTCCGGGGAATACCCGGCAGCCAGTGCGCCCGCATGAATCGTTCGATAGAGCTGAAGGGTATTGACGAGACGATCGCCCACATCCGGAATGCGGGTTCCCACACGGCGTGCGATATGATCATCATCCTGTCCCCGCGTAATCCCGAGATAGCGGAGCAGCGGCGGGACGATCTGCCAGAGCGCGATCGCCATATTCAATCCGATCAGGCTCCAGAAGAGGATCGTACGCCCGGCAGGTTCCATTTCGGCGATAGCCTCGATCGAAACGCCGATGATCCAGAGCGCGAGCGTGGCGGTCAGGGCATTGATAATGCCGGTCTGCACCGCAATGCCGTGTTCCTTGCGGCGTACATGGCTGATCTTTCCGGTAAGTTCGGTATAGAGCGATCGTGTATTCATCGTGGATCCGTTGTCGGCATATCCCGGGCTTGCTGCATCGGTATCGGCGATCACCCGGGCGTCATCCCGGTGGCGCGATGGCAAGCTACAGAAAAGGCGCCGGGGAATGGAGGGAAATACGGGTGAATGTCGTCTCCCCATATTCTCCCATCCGGCATCGCAGTCTCTCCGCCGGGGCCTGAAACATTCGACGGATAACGGCCGCTGCGGTTCCCGGGAGCAGTGCTCCCATCATTGACGCTGGAGGTGTCGCCGTATCACATGCCCTCCCTTCGTTCCTTCGCCTTTTCGTATGTTATCCTGCTTCACGATCCCCCCTGGCGGTATAGTATCGTGGATGCCTACGCAGACGGAGAACTACCCCGTCATGTTGGCACCCTCTCCCGAATCCGCACATCATAACCAATAACGCGAATCCGCCGGGCGATCGAATTCCGCAGCATGGCTCATGCCGGATTTCCGGCATCCGATTCCGAACATTGCATGCAGGCGACATGACCTATCCTGAAACAAGCGAAGTCGATTGGAAGGACGTATACCACGGCGTCGAGGTCGCCGATCCATTCCGCTGGCTGGAGGACGATACCTCGGTGGAGACGGCGGCGTGGGTGGCGGAGCAGAATGCGGTGACATTCGCCTATCTGCGGGACATTCCCTGTCGCGAGGCCTATCGCGCGCGGCTGACCGAGCTCTGGAACTACACGCGGTTCGGTTGCCCGGAGAAGCGGGGCGATCGCTACTTCTTCTTCAGAAACGACGGTCTGCAGAATCAGTCGGTGCTCTACGTGGGGCGCCGGGACGATCGCGACGGCAGTGTCGTGCTCGATCCGAATCGCTTCTCGGAGGATGGCACCGTGGCGCTCGCGAACTGGGCAGTCACGGATGACGGTTCCATGATCGCCTATGGGATTTCACACAGCGGCTCCGACTGGCAGGAGATACGCGTGCGCGATGTGGAGAGCCGTGCCGATTGTTCCGATATGCTCCGGTGGGTCAAGTTCTCGCTTATCTCCTGGACGCGGGATAATCGGGGCTTCTTCTATTCCCGCTATCCCGCTCCGAACGAGGCGACCACGTACAGCCAGACCAATCAGAATCACCGGCTCTACTACCATCGCCTGGGGACCGACCAGTCCGAGGATATCCTGATGCATGAGCAGCCGGAGCATCCGGAATGGAGGCTGATTGGTGATGTAACGCAGGACGGGCGCTATCTGGTCATCTACATGAACAGCGCGGGGCGGAAGAACCTGCTTTCCTACGCCGATCTGGGCGATCCGGAACATCCGGACTTGGGGGCGCCCGTCGTGTCGCTGGTCGATGAATTTGAGGCATCGTTCACGGTGATCGGCAATGATGGGCCGGTGCTCTATGTACAGAGCAACCTGGAGGCGCCGAGGGACCGGGTGATCGCAATCGATCTGGGCGATCCGGCGCGCGGTAAATGGCGGACGCTGATTCCCGAGGGGGATGATGTGCTTCAGGACGTGGTGATGGCGCGCGATCGTTTCGTAACGATCTATCTGCACAACGCCCACAGCCGCCTGCGCATCTACGATACCAGCGGACGCCATCTGGAGGATATCGCGTTGCCGGTGCCGGGAACCGTCGCCAACATGAAGGGGCGGCGTGAGGATGACGATGTCTTCTACGCCTTTACCTCATTCCTCTATCCGACGTCGATCTTCCGGCTGAATGTTGCCACGGGAGAGAACGGGATCTACCGGGCTCCCGACGTCAGCTTCGACCCGAACCTCTACGAAACCAGGCAGCACTGGTTCACGAGCCGGGATGGTACGCGGGTGCCGATGTTCGTCACGCATCGCCGCGAGGTTATGCTCGACGGCTCCAATCCGGCAATCCTGTACGGCTACGGTGGCTTCAATACCTCGCTGACGCCGTTTTTCTCGCTGTCGAATCTTCTCTGGCTGGAGCAGGGGGGGATCTATGCGGTTGCCAATCTGCGCGGAGGAGGCGAATTCGGCGAGGAGTGGCATCAGGCTGGGACCGTGGAACGGAAGCAGAATGTGTTCGACGATTTCATTGCGGCGGCGGAATATCTGATTGCTACGGGATTTACCTCGCCGGAAAATCTGGCGATACAGGGAGGCTCCAATGGCGGGCTTCTTGTGGGGGCTGTAATGTGCCAGCATCCCGAACTGTGCGCGGTCGCGTTGCCGGCCGTGGGGGTGATGGATATGCTTCGCTATCACCGGTTCACGATCGGCAGCGCCTGGAGCTCCGATTACGGCGTCAGCGACAACCCGGACCAGTTCCGCATATTGTATGCATATTCCCCGCTGCACAATCTGCGTCCCCGCACACGGTATCCCGCAACGCTCGTCACCACGGCCGATCATGACGACCGTGTGGTGCCGGCGCACTCGTTCAAGTTCGCCGCGATGCTGCAGAAATGCCAGGGAGGTCTCGCCCCCTGCCTTATCCGGGTCGAGACGAAAGCCGGCCACGGCGGCGGCAAGCCGATCGCGATGATTATCGAGGAATATGCCGATGTGCTGGCATTCGCCATGTACAACGTGAGAAGCTCAACGTTGAAAAAAAGTCAAAAGTCAAAAGTCAAAAGGCAAAAATAGGGGGCTGGATGAAATCTGGTGTGCGGGCGAATTTTTGCCTTGCGGGGCTGTATAAATGGCGGCATCTTCCTAATCGTAAATCGTAAATCGTAAATCGTAAATCGTAAATCAAATGGCAGAAACGACGATGGCAACCGCAGAGACTGTTCAGCTTCAGCGCACGGCGTTGTATGACGTACATGTGGTGCTGGGCGCCAAGATCGTTCCCTTCGCCGGGTTTGAAATGCCGGTGTATTACAAGGGAATTGTTACCGAGCATGCAGCTGTGCGCGAACGGGTGGGCATGTTCGATGTCTCACATATGGGTGAAGTGACCGTACGCGGCGAGCGTGCGCTGGATTTCCTGCAGAAGATCACCATCAACGACGCATCGAAGCTGGCCGATGGACAGGCGCAGTACAGCGCGATGTGCCTGGAGAATGGAGGTGTTATCGATGATCTGCTCGTCTACAGACGCGGAGAGAATGATTTTCTGCTGGTTATCAATGCATCGAACATTGCGAAGGACTTCGCCTGGATGCAGGAGAATGCTCTCGATGGGGTCGATCTGAACAATGTCTCCGATGATTACACGCTTCTCGCCGTGCAGGGACCGAAGTCGGCTGATGTGCTCCGCAGGCTCACCGATGTGGATCTTGATGCCATTGCGTACTACCATTTCGTCGAGGGGGAACTGGCCGGTGTGCCGATGATAATCTCCCGTACCGGCTACACCGGTGAGCTTGGTTTTGAGCTCTATATGCCCGGGGACCGGGAGACGGGGGAGAAGGTCTGGAAGGCGATTATGGAGGCCGGGGGAGAGTTCGGCATCGAGCCGGTAGGGCTCGGCGCGCGCGATACGCTCCGTCTGGAAATGGGCTACTGTCTCTACGGCAACGACATCGACGAGACGACCAATCCGATCGAGGCCGGGCTCGGCTGGATCACAAAGCCGGCCAAGGGAGAGTTCAATGGCCGGGATGCCATCGTGAAAGTGAAGGAGGAAAAACCGGCGCGGAAGCTCGTCGGGTTCGAGATGAACGAGCGCGGGGTTCCCCGCCAGCACTACCCGATCGTGATTGACGGTCAGGCCGTCGGGGAAGTCACGAGCGGCACGTCCTCGCCGACGCTTGGCAGGGGAATCGGCATGGGATATGTGCCGAGCGGACATGCAGCACCCGGCACGGTGATCGGCATCGCGATCCGCGACAAGGTGATCCCGGCCACCGTGGTGAAACTGCCGTTCCTGAAGAAATAATCCGCAGAGGCCTGCGGCGGGGAAACTCCCCGCAGGTCTGATCATCACGAAATTCATCGTGCATGATAGATGCATGCGATGGAGCCCGGGCATGTCCGGGTGGCGGAGAGCATGATGGAGGATGTGGTGAAATTCGCACAATGAATTTCGGGACGTTCCTCGTCAATCGAACATCGTTAATCGTCAATCGGACATCCCAGCGTGCCGCAGTCGTTGAAGAACAGGTCGGTCATTCGCCGCATTGCCGGAGCGACGCTTTTCGCCATCGTTCTCTGGGCGATCGTGTCGTTGACCGAAGAGTTCGATACGACGTTCGATGTTCCGCTGACGGTGGAATCTCCCCCCGAAATGGCGCCGGCTCATCCGATCCCCCAGTCGATCCGCGTGCAGACGCGCGCCACCGGCTGGAGCCTGCTGAAGATGATGGCGACCGGCCGGATCGAAAGCATCCTTCGCCCTCCTCCGTCGATCTCCCCCGGCGACAGCCAGCTTGTGATAGGATACGGGCGGCGCGATCTGCTCGCCAGTGTCCGTACCAACGTTCTCGACGCCCGGCAGTTGAACGTTGCTCCCGATACGCTGGCGCTTGTGTTCGGTCCGGTGGATACCAGACGGGTGCCCCTGTCGCCTGAGATCACGATCAATACGCGGAAGGGATTCCAGGTCATCGGCCGCCTGCGGCTCCTTCCCGATTCAGTGACGCTTTCGGGAGCGCGGGATGTGCTGGACGATATTACGGCCTGGCCCACCGAGCCGCTGATTCTGAACGATGTGCACCGCGCCGTCTCGCAGTGGATATCGGTGGGCGACACGCTCCGGAATATCCTGACGATAAGTCCCCGGCGCGCCGAGCTTTATGCGGACGTGCAGGAGATCGCAGAGCGAACGTTCACCGATGTGCCGATCGTCAATCGCGGCACCGTGCGGGATACGAGCCTCCGGCTGGTACTGCAGCCGCAGCGCGTGGATGTGCTGGTGCGTGGCGGCGCGCGTGATCTCAGCCGGCTCGATCCCTCCTCGATGCGCGCATATGTGGAGATTCTGGAGGGGACCGATACGCTCGGCGTCGCCTATCCGCGGCTGTTGCTGCCGGCAGGCTACGATGTCAGCGTGGTAGGCATCCGTCCGGACCGTGTGAAGTACGTTTTCCGCCGGATGATCCGCGAATGATGCGGCCTCCGGTCGGCACCCCACCCGATCAATTCCGGCGGTGTAAGTTGTTTCCGTCCGCCGTTTGTTCGACAATTCCTCCCTGCACCCCTCGATCCTCCGGCTGCTGCCGGAGCTGATACTTCTCCTCGCGCCCGATGGAACGGCGAGATGCCTGTGTCCGGTTCTGACCGGCAGCGTATGCGGTAAAATCCCGGCAACATACGGCACGGGACCTCCGCCATCTCCCGCCACCGAGCGTTCTTTGCACGCAACTCAAACAGCCGTGCCGACCGATGCCTCGACATATCATACAGCATCCGCGCTATCTGGGTGAGAACCTGAAGCGCCTGCGCCGCTCGCGCGAATGGACCGTGGAGCATCTTGCCTCGGAAGCCGGGGTGTCGAAGGGATATCTTTCGATGATCGAAACGGGGAAGCGATCGCCGCACTGGACGGTGGTGATGCGGATCATCCATTCCCTGGGGGAAACGCTCTGCAGCTTCTTTACCACCGCAGAATCCATCTCTCCGCCGGAAGATGGCATTCGCGCACGCCGCGAGGATCTGATCCTGGTAGAGGGAGAATGCCCCAACGAGCGCGGACAGATCACATCGCCGCCGGCCGGACAGTACACGCACATCCTTACGCCGTTCCATGAGGGGATCAGCAGCGAGGTGGTCGAGCTGTTTCTCCCTCCGCACAGCGCCTGGACGCCGGAACCCATCACCTTCACCGGCGATGTCGTCTGCTGGGGAGCGCAGGGACGGGTGCTTCTGGAGCTGGATGGCGATGAGCATGTGATGCACGAGCAGGAATGCCTGGCCTACGCCGCCGCCACGCCGCATACCCTGCGCAACTATACCGATCATCCCTCCCGTGCCCTGCTCGTGGTGACGCCTGTGGGGTTTTAGAAACTCCGGTCGGAATGGCGCGGAAAACCGTTCTGCCGCAGCAGTCTGGAACTGGCCGGCCGTTTGGAGAGAGGGGTGATGTATTCAGTGGCGATGGCAGGGGCAGGGAGCAACTCCCGCCAGCAGCGTATAAATGTTTCATTCCGCTCCGTTTCTCTGAATCAGGCCAGGTTGCGGAACATACCCGCAAGCCCGGTAACAGCCGTCACGGCGGACCGCTGTCTGCTGACAACGGTCCGGAGATCCGGATCACCGCAAAAACGCCACCGGCCGCATACTTCACCGCCACGCCATCAATACTTCGGCACGCTCGGGTCGATTTTCTCCGCCCATGCATTTATGCCGCCGGCGAGATTTTCCAGATTCGCATAGCCGAGCGTGCGGAGATAATCGATGGCCTTGGCGGAGCGCCCGCCCATCTTGCAGTGGACGATCACGCGCCCCTCGCGAGGAATTTCCCCCGCCCGTGTTTCGATTTCGCTCAGTGGGACGAGCTGCCCGCCGAGATTTGCGATGGGATATTCGTGCGGCTCGCGCACATCGATGAGCGTGAAGGGCTCGCCGCTGGAGCGGAGCGCCGCGAATTCCTCGACGGTGATTTCCTTGTTCATGGTGCCGTTGTGTTCTGGTTGCTGCATGCGGTCATGCGCCGGAACGCCGCAGAACTCCTCGTAGTCGATCGGTTCGGTGATTGTGGGATGTTCGCCGCACACGGGGCAGTCGGGGTCCTTGCGCAGCCGCAGTTCACGAACATGCATCCCGAGGGCATCGTAGAGCAGCAGGCGCCCGATCAGCGGCTCGCCGATGCCAAGCAGCAGCTTGATGGTTTCCGTCGCCTGAAGCGAGCCTATCACCCCCGGCAGAATGCCCAGCACTCCCCCCTCGGCGCAGCTCGGGACCAGTCCCGGCGGCGGCGGCTCGCTGTAGAGGCAGCGGTAACATGGGCCATGTTTCGCCCAGAATACCGATACCTGTCCCTCGAACCGGAAGATGGAGCCGTAAACGTTCGGGATACCGAGGAAGACCGAGACGTCGTTGCTGAGATAGCGTGTGGGAAAATTATCGGTGCCGTCCACCAGCACGTCGTAGCCGCGCGCGATCCGCATCGCGTTCAGGCTGGTGAAGGGCTCGTCGTAGGTGACGACATCGACATTGGGATTCAGATCGGCCAGTCGTTCGCGCGCCGAATCGGTCTTGCGGCGTCCAAGCGCCGATGTACCATGCAGCACCTGCCGCTGCAGGTTGGAATCATCGACGATATCAGCATCCACAAGGCCGATATGTCCCACGCCCGCGGCGGCCAGGTAGAGCGCCAGGGGAGAACCAAGCCCGCCGGCGCCGATCAGCAGGACGCTCGATTCCTTCAGCTTCCGCTGGCCGTCCATGCCGATTTCCGGCAGTATCAGGTGCCGGCTGTAGCGGCGGATTTCATCGTTCGTGAGTTCTGCCGTCATCGTGCTGCTCCTCCCGCGGTCGCGGGGATGATGCCTGTCGTGTCGTCTGTGCCGACGTGCGTTTCGCAGGCTGCAAGATACCGGATATCGTCATCATTCAGATAAATGTTGATGAATGCCCGGAGCCGGCCCGATGCATCGCATGGATGCTTCTTCAGTGCCGGATGGATGTTGTCCGCAGGGCCTCCCGATTGGCCCGGGCGGGGACATGTATTCGTTTATGGCGGGTGCAGGAGAAGAGGGCCTCATCCGGCGTTCGTCGAACGAGGCCCCGGGGATGATGGTGCGGTTATCATCGCATCATCATGATATTCCTCCGCATGATCGGCGAGCGGCGCGCAATAGTAGGCGAAGCGTGCGGCCGGGATCGGGAAGGGAATGACCCTCCGGGTTGTTATCGGTATCAGCCAGGCGTTGCCCGCCAGGGTCAGGCCGCAACGGTGGCCGTCATGCCATGCCGGGGAGACGGACGATAATCCGCCGGGGATTTCGCAGGAATACAGGCGGCCGCCTCGCCGCCCCGGCGGTAGCGGCGCCGCGCCACGATGTCGAGAAGATCGCTCACGACGGCGTTGGCTGTGGGGATGGAGCCGGCTCCCTTTCCTATGAAGCGCTGGACGCCGATCCCGCTGCACTCCACCTCCACGATGTTCACCTCATCCTGCACGGAGGCGAGCGGATCATGTAACGGAATCATGTGCGGGCCTACCGAGAGAATAAGCTCCCCATCAATCTCCGCGGCTTCGGCCACCAGCTTGATCGTACACCCGCGGGCGCGCGCCTCCTTCACGGTTGCAGCCGTTACGGCGTCGATGCCGGTGGTTGCGATGTGCTCCGGCGGGACATGCCGACCGAAGGCGTGGAAAGCGAGGATGGAGAGCTTGTGCGCCGCGTCGGCGCCGGAGAGATCGGCCGTGGGATCGGCTTCCAGAAAACCCTGCCTGGCGGCCGATGCCAGCGCCTGTTCCTTCGTGGAACCTTCGGCCAGTCGGGAGAGGATGAAGTTCGTGGAACCGTTCATCACACCTCGCAGGCGGATGATGCGATCGGTCAGCAGCGTCTCATCGATCACCTTCAGGATCGGTATCGAGCCGCAGACGGAGGCGCCGTAGAAGAGGCGGCCGCCGTGACGATCCTCCAGTTTCCGAAGAAGGGGAAGGTGTCTGGCGATCACAAGCTTGTTCGCTGTCACCACCTGCCTGCCATTCACCAGTGCTCGCGAGATGATGCCCAGCGCCTCCTGTTCGCCGCCGATCAGTTCCACCACCACGTCGATTGCCGGATCATCCAGAATCTCGTCGCCTCCGATGGTCATCAACTCCGGTGGAACCGCCACGTTCCGCTCCTTCAAAGGGTGGAGCACGCACACCTTCGCAGTGTTCAGCCAGGTTCCCGTCTCCGCCGCAATCCGTTCCCGCTGCGACGCCAGGATGGCATAGACGCCGCTGCCGACGGTGCCGCAGCCGAAAAGTCCGATGTTCAATGTCTTCATGGCAATTGATACTCCTCCGGGTGGATTGAGAGGGAAATGGAAGGATGCGCGCGCTCATACCCGGCAAGGAAGCCGCCGATGATCCGGTTGAGCTGGTCGTATTCGATCAGGAATGCATCATGACCGTGGATGGAATCGATCTCCCTGTACCGGCCGCCGGGAATCATTCCAGCAAGTTTCCGCACTTCGCCAGGCGCGTAGAGCAGATCGGTGGAGATGCCGATACAGAGGGTGGGGTGGATGATCCCGCCGAGCGTCCCCGCCAGATCGCTGCGCCCGCGCCGGATGTCGTGCAGCTCCATCGCCCGCACCAGCGTTGTGTATGAACAGGCATCGAACCGCCCGGCGAGCCTGTTTCCCTGATGCTCCAGGTAGCTCCGTACGGGATGCGCCGGGAGGGCAGTCGTACCTGTCTCCACCGGTGGATCGGCGGCGAAGCGCTGGTCGAACTCCCCGCTGCTGCGATAGCTCAGCATGGCGATCTTCCGGGCGAGCCGCAGCCCCGCCGCCTCATTGCCGGCGGCGCGTCCCAGCGCCAGCGCCTCCGTCGCCACACTGCTGAAGGCCGTCCGCCACGGGGAATGGAATCCCGCGGTGGCGATCGGGATCACGAGGGAGACATCCCCCGGAAAGAGCAGGCTCCATTCCAGCGCCTGCATGCCCCCCATCGAACCGCCGACGACTGCGTGCAGCCGCTCCACCCCGAGCTTCCAGAGGAGGAGCCGTTGCGCGCGAACCATGTCGCGGATGGTGACCACAGGAAATTCCGGCCCGTACGCCGCGCCTGTCCGGTGGTCGGTGCTGCCCGGGCCGGTGGAGCCGTAGCAGCTCCCGATGATGTTCGAGCAGACGATGTAGTAGCGATCGGTGTCGAGTCCCCGGCCGGGTCCGATCAGTCCATCCCACCATCCATGTCTTCCCTGCCGATCGACGCCGGCGGCGTGGGCACTGCCGGTGAGGGCATGGCAGACGAGGATGGCATTGCTGCGGTTGGCATTCAACCGGCCGTAGGTCTCGTAGGCGACGAGCGCCGGGCTGATGGCGGCGCCGGATTCCAGGTGGAACGCGGCGCCGGCATCGGTGAGCCACGCCCGTCCCACGATGCGGTTCAGCGGATCAGACATGCGCGGCCTCCGCGGAATATGCGGACGCGGCGGCGTTCTCTCCGGCAATACCGGAGGATGGGGGATGTGCGGCGATCGTCGTGCCGGTGAGATCGCGGTCGGCTGCGTCGAGCGCCTGGCGCAGGTCGGCGATCAGATCCTCCGCGTCCTCCACCCCCACCGAAAGGCGGATGATGGCGTCGGTGATCCCGGCGGCGGCGCGCTGCTCCGGCCGCATGGCGGCGTGGCTCATCGTGGCCGGCTGTTCTATCAGCGACTCCACCCCGCCGAGCGATTCCGCGAGCGCGAAAATCCTGGTCGATCGCAGGAGCGTTCCGATCGCCTCGCCCTCTCCGCGAAACGCGAAGGAGACAACGCCGCCGAATCCCTTCTGCTGCTGTCGCGCGAGGTCGTGTCCCTGGTGCGATTCAAGCCCTGGATAATAGACCTTCTCCACCAGCGGATGCTCTTCAAGAAAGCGCGCCACTGCCAGCGCATTCGCCTCGTGCTGCTTCAGCCGGAGCGGCAGCGTCTTCACTCCCCGGATCACCAGCCAGCAGTCGAATGGCTGCGCGGTGGCGCCATGCGCGTTCGCAAGCCAGGCGAGCCGCTCGTGCCATGCCTGTGTCCGCGCTATGATGGCGCCGCCGACCACATCGGAATGGCCGTTCAGGTACTTGGTGGTGGAGTGGACCACGATGTCCGCCCCGAAGGCTATCGGCTGTTGAAAGAGAGGGGAGAGGAAGGTGTTGTCGATCACCAGCGTCAGGTCGTTCTTGCGGGCGAACTGCCCCACGTGGCGCAGATCGACGATGCGGAGCAGGGGATTCGATGGCGTTTCGGCCCAGATGGCGCGGGTTCCCGGCCTTATGGCCTCTGCGAGCGTGGAGTGATCGGTCAGATCAACGAAGGAAACGGCAAGCTTCCCCTGGGCCTGAAGCGCCCGGAGAAGCCGTTCGGTGCCGCCATAACAATCGTGCGAGCAGATGATGTGCGCGCCGGCATCGAACGACGCCAGCACCGTTGAGACGGCCGCCATGCCCGTGTTCACGGCCACCGCGCCGGCCCCTCCCTCCAGCTCGGCCAGGAGATCCTCCAGAACCTTCCGTGTGGGGTTGCCGCTGCGTGTATAGTCGAACCCGCGCGTGACGCCGATGTCGTCGAAACCGAAGTTTGCAGATTGATAGATGGGGGGGATGATGCTGCGGTAACAGCCGTCGGTCTGCTGGCCGGCCAGCACAAGCCGTGTGTCGATCTTCATCGCTCTCGCTCCTGTATGAATTCGTGAGATAAATGTCAGACAGTATATCTCACCAGGAACCGAGAGAACGGGGGCGGATGAAAAATGCCCCCTCACCGCTGAAGCATCGAGGAGGCAATAACCGGACTGCGGGGCAGCCTGCACGAACGTGCATATCGCCACCTCATCTTCCCTGAAACGAAAAGCCCTCCGGAAGGTGGAGGGCAGCATAGTGCGGCGATAACGCGCGATTCATGCATGTCCCTCATCTTCCCCGGCATTTCATCCAGGCAGGATTTAGCACCTTGGCGTTCCCGGGCTGTGCTCGGAGAACCGGTTGCTACGACGTCATCGGGCCTGATCCCTCGGTCGTTCTTGATGAGTTGCGACGAACATACGATGCTCCGGCGGCCGGATGCAAGAGTTTTTTTTGCATCCCGTTGAAATTGCACGATGCCGGATATCTTGAAGCTCCTGATGGGATGGAGTAGGTCCGGATATCGTCGTAATAGCCCCGCTCTGGCCCGTGGCCCGCCGTTCGCGGCAGGAGTGTTGCATATTGTGTACCGAACAGCATCATTGTGTCATGCGCCTTTATGGCGGGACTGCTGCATGAGCGTTGTATGTGTCGGCGGCGGGCATGACCGCAATCCCGTTCACCTCGCGCGGTCCATCCGGTTTTTCCTGGAAAATGATGTGGCGGGAGAAATGAAGTCACCCGGAAAAATCGCCGCAGGAAAAAAATATCTGACGTGTGCCGAGGATGAAATTATCCGCACGTAATACTGTACGGAAGGGAAATTCAATAATGGGGGAACGGAAAATGTGGTGTAGTCCGTGGAAGCAGGAGAGTAAGGGCGATGTGGACAGGTGAATATTATCGCGACAGGATGTATCCGTCCCATATATCAGGGACGTAATCAGATACTTTTCCGGTGCTGTTTCGCAGCGCGGCGCGATCTCCCCTATCGTACCTGCATCTTCACTGCATGCGTTGCAGCGGAGTGAGCGCCGCCGAACGGATTCGGGCGGTGGCTGGCTATCCGTTCTTCGGCTCCCAGACATCCGCCAGCACGCAATCCCACGGAAACTTGATCTCATCCCCCGGATCGTACGGATGCGTCTGAAGGTTGACAACGATCGACTCCGGCTGCGAGAGCGCCTTCCAGCCGTGCATCACGCCGGGGGGAATCAGGATGAGCGAGGGGCGCTGGATGCCGGTGATGAAGCTGTTCACCTCCCCGTACGTCGGCGAATCGCTCCGCACGTCGGCGCAGACGATCTGCATCTTGCCGCGGGTGACGGTGAACTGGTCGGTGTGGATCGCATGCAGATGCCAGCACTTCACCACGCCGAAGTCCGTTGCCGACTGGTAGACATGCCGCGGCACCGCCAGCCCCTCCGATTCCACCCAGGGAAGGCTCCACAGCTCGATCACGTCGCCGCGGCCGTCAACGATCGTTCTCAGATCCCGGCGCCTGACGCCTGCTATCGTCGGGCCCTGGAAAGTCGAGCAATGGCGGAAGGGAATTCTGCGGAGGTCTTCGACTGTCAGTTCGTGCATGTTGTTCATCACCGGCAAAAATATGGCACAGGAAGTTGATACGGAGTGTAAAAGAGTGATAAGCCGGGAACATCTGAAGGCGATGCGCCTCTAACTCCGGAAGCTGCCTGCCGTTCGGCGGAATGCCGTGACCATGCAGGCTCCGGGTGCATCATGGAATAGGAAGGGCGATGGCGGGAATTGCATGGGGAAGGCTCCTGTCCCGCTACAATAGATCCGGGGGTGGTTCGGGCGGACTCTGAACCAACTTCCGGCCATGACTTCAGCCGGCGATCCGGAATGTGCCGGATAGCGTATATGGGTATACGCGCGGAGCGGCGCCGGGGCAGTCAGCCACTGCCGGTTTGCCGCTTATTGTTAACTTTGCCTCCTTGCCCGTAGTGATAAGTTCATGCAAATAACCGCAGTATACCGCTATAGAGGAGGTTAGGTATGCAGGAGGAATCGACTGCTGTTGCGTACGACACGGTTCTGAGCGAGGAGCAGCTTGCAGTGCGCAATCTTGCGCGCGATTTCGCCGAAGGCGAGATCCGCCCGATCGTCATGGAATTCGATGAATCGCAGGAGTTCCCGTCCGAGATCTTCAGGAAGATGGCGGAACTGGGATTCCTGGGCATCACGGTGCCGACCGAGTACGACGGCGCCGGCCTCGGGTTCGTCGAATATGCGCTGATCGTGGAGGAGATTGCCAGGATCGATCCTTCCATCGCGCTCGGCGTGGCGGCGCACAACGGCCTCTGCACCGGGCACATCTTCCGGTTCGGATCGGAGGAACTGCGGCGGAAGTATGTTCCGCGGCTGACCCGCGGCGAGACGATGGGGGCGTGGGGACTTACCGAGCCCGGCTCGGGTTCCGATGCCAGCGGTATGCAGACGACCGCGCGGCGCGACGGTGATGATTGGATCCTGAATGGATCGAAGAACTTTATCACGCATGGCACGGTCGGCGAGATTGCCGTCATCATGGCGGTGACCGATCGCGAGGCCGGGGCGAACGGGATTTCGGCCTTCGTTGTGGACAAGTCGATGCCGGGATTTTATGCCTCGAAAAAGGAGAACAAGCTCGGGATGCGCTGCTCCGACACCTCCAGCCTGGTGCTGGAGGATGTGCGCGTGCCGGCGGAGAATCTGATCGGCGAGGCTGGAAACGGATTCAAGCAGGCGCTGCAGATCCTGGATGGCGGGCGCGTCTCCATCGCGGCGCTTTCCGTGGGGCTTGCGCAGGGAGCGCTTGATGCTTCGTTGAAATATGCGACGGAACGCAGGCAGTTCGGCAGGCAGATTGCGGATTTTCAGGGCATTCAGTTCAAGCTGGCGATGATGGCCACCGAGGTGGAGGCTTCCCGCCTGCTTACATACAAGGCTGCCTATCTGCGCGATCAGAAGCGGGAATTCGCGGCCGAGGCCTCCAAGGCGAAGTATTTCGCAAGCGAGGTTGCGGTGCGATGCGCAACGGAGGCGGTGCAGATCCACGGCGGCTATGGGTATATCAAGGAATATCCCGTGGAAAAGCTCTATCGTGATGCCAAGCTTCTGACGATCGGCGAGGGAACCTCGGAAATCCAGAAGGTCGTGATCGCCCGGTCGCTCCTGCGGTAGTGCCGCTCCCACTCGCGCGACTGTCGGTGCCGGATGGATCGGCGGAAATCCCGCGTCCATTGCATGCGCTGGTGCCGGTGGGACCGGATCGCCGATTTCAATGAAAAATCGACGATTCGATCCCATCGATCGCCTCTCCCTGGGGGTACACCTTGTTACAGCGGACGTGCAACTTGTATTCCGGTAATGTGTTACTTATAGGCAATTGTGAGGCACATGAAGACAGTAGTGAGGGATAAACAGGATATGGAACTGGGTTTGCAGATAGAGAACTTGTTTCGACGCGATAGAAGCAAGCTGGTCGGCTTCATCCGCGAGCGCGTGCGCTCGAAGGAGGAGGCCGAGGATATCCTTCAGGATGTGTTCGCCAATGTTCTGGCGGCGGCATCCGAAGTGACGGAACCGATTGAAAATCTCGGTGCGTGGGTTTTCACCGCGATCAGGAATCGCATCATCGATTCCTACCGCAAGAAACGCCCGCAGACATTCACCGATACGATATACAGCGACGATGAAGGCGATGTCGCACAGTTTGAGAATTTTCTCAGCGATATCACCATGAGCCCGGAGCGTAGCCTGGTGAGCCGGACCATCCGCGAGGCTGTCATGGAGGCGCTCGACGAGCTTCCAAAGGAGCAGAAGTATGCGTTCGTGAAGAACGAGTTCGAGGGAGTGAGTTTTCGCGAGATGGCGGAGGAAACGGGGGAGAACATCAACACCCTCCTGGCCCGCAAGCGCTACGCGGTGCTTTATCTTCGCAAGCGCCTGAAGGAGCTTTACGAGAATCTGCACGAATAATTGTGTGCACGATTCCCGGCATCCGTCCGTCCTAGCCGGGTAATGTAGTTGACCGATATGCGACTGGCAGGCAAGCCATACCCCGCCGACAGATGGATAGGAACAGCGACGATTATACCAGCAACAAGTTGAAGTTTATCGCAATCGGCGCAGGTGCCCTGGTGCTTGCGCTGATTGTTTTTTCCAGCTTCAGTTGGTGCGCCATCGTGGCGTGCGGGCGTCGGCTCGCCGGCATTCCCGTGGGATTCTGGGAACTGTTCGGCGGCGCCAGCCTTGCAGTGCTGGCCGTCCTCTTCATCCGTCCGTTACGGAACCGGGTGCTCCCGCGCCAGCTTCGCTCCGGTCCGCTCGGAGAGTCCGTAAAGGAACCTGCTGCTGAAGCGGAAGAGATCGACACATCGACGATGGCCGGCGAGCGAAAACAGAACTGGCGGACGCTGTACGACCAGCTTTCGCACGACGAGCGGCAGATGTTCAAATCGATGATGAAGAAGTACTGCGATGATATCTCGGACGCCGCCTCCCCATCCGATGCGCGGACGTCGCCGGAATCGAACTGAATGATGCGCGGCCGGCAAAGACTCCGGCGGCATCCTCCACGCAACTGCCTGCTATCGCTTCGTCCTACTCCAGCCCCCTCTCTTCGAGATCATCCTCGTCGAACCCGATCATATGCCCCAGCTCGTGAACGAGGGTGATGCGGACCTGTTCCGCAAGCTCGTCACGGTCCGTGAAATCCTCCAGCAGCGGCCCGCGGAACAGGTGAATCCTGTCCGGCAGAAGCATCGAGCTGTCGCTCGGCCCGCGCAGTCCGACCGGCGTCCCCTCGTAGTACCCGTACGGCGTCTCTTCCACGGGAATATTCCCCAGCCGTGCACGGAGGTCCTCATCCGCCCAGTCCTCCACGATGATCGCGCATTCGGCAATCACCTCCCGCAGCTCCTCCGGCAGTTCATGGATAACGTCCTGGATCACTGCTTCAAGTTCTGCGAATGTCATGGCGTCGTGACGAATATTCGAGTGGAAATGGCCTGTGCACGGCGGACCGGTTCCCGACCGTCGTGGCAGCCCGTTTTCCGCTTCGTTCCGGTACGCTTACGCTAACGGGCGCCGGTCCCCGCGAATTCCTTCTGGCCGAACAGCGTTTCGAGCGATTGCCGTGTATCCATGTCATCTCCCAGATATGCGATGATGACCTTCTCGGTGCTGTAGAGATGCACGGGGGAATCCCATCCGATCGACTCGCTGCCGATGCTGGTTCCATCCGGGCTCATCTGCTGTCGCACGCGCTCCAGATCGTCGGCCGTGGCGTACTCGTACACCTCCAGCGTTACTCCCTGGTTGACGTCCAGAACGTAGCCGTCCGTCTGCATCGCGGGGCGTGATGCCTGTTGCGGTACGCGCACCTTCTGCCCGCTCGCGCGGAGGATGTTGATGACGCTGAACGTGGGGCTTTCCACCTTGATATCGGCCTCCAGCGTTCCTTCCACGGAATTTCCCTCCTCGTCGAGACGAGGCGTCTCATCGCCGCAGGAGATGAACAGCGCCGGAAGCAGCAGGAGCAGGGGATGGATGTATCTGCGCATGAGCGTATGGAGAAGAATCCGAAACGATATGAATGGAGCTGCCGCGGAATAGACCCGCCGCGGAGGCCGCTGCCTGACCCGGGCTACCGACGGCGGACCCGGGGCTGGCTGGTGCGATGCCGGTAGCCGGCGCTTTGTTTCATCTGGCCCTATGCCATCCAGACGGTCTTGATGTTGACGAACTCGCGGATGCCGAACTCTCCCAGCTCTCTGCCCACACCGCTTGCCTTGATGCCGCCGAAGGGAAGCCTGGGATCGCTCTTCACGAGCCCGTTGATAAAGACCGAACCCGCCTCGATCTCGCGTACCAGGCGCTCCTGTTCGTCCGGGTCGTTCGTCCAGGCAGATGCTCCGAGCCCGAACCTCGTGTCGTTCGCGGTGGCGATAGCCTGGTCGAGACCGGCGACGCGGATCACCGCCGCCACCGGGCCGAACGTCTCCTCGTCGTACGCGGGCATGCCGGGGCCAACCGATCCCAGCACCGTCGGCGCATAGAAATTTCCCGTTCTCTCGATCTTTCGTCCACCTGCAAGAAGCCGCGCGCCACGCTCGATGGATACAGCCACCTGCATATGAAGATCATCTACGAATTCCGGCCGGGCAAGCGGTCCCACCTGCGTTTCGCGGTCGAGCGGATCACCGATGCGCAGCTTCTCCACCTGCTCCACGAACCGCTGCTCGAACTCATCAGCGATCGATTCCTGCACAATGAACCGCTTTGCCGCGATACAGCTCTGGCCGTTGTTGATTGTGCGGGCCGTCACAGCCGTGCCGACGGCGCGGTCGAGATCGGCGTTCTCCAGCACGATGAAGGGATCGCTTCCTCCAAGCTCCAGCACGACCTTCTTCAGATGTTCGCCCGCTGCTCTGCCAACACTGCGTCCCGCCTCCTCGCTGCCGGTCAGCGTCACCGCCGCGATACGTCGATCGGCGATGATCGGCGCGATCTTCGGCGAGCCCACCAGCAGCGTCTGGAAACAGCCGTCGGGGAAGCCGGCATCATGCAACACTTCCTCGATGGCGAGCGCCGAGCCCGGCACGTTGGAGGCATGCTTCAGCAGGCCGACATTTCCCGCCATAAGCGCCGGCGCGGCAAACCGGAAGCACTGCCAGAAGGGGAAGTTCCAGGGCATGATCGCCAGCACCGCTCCAAGCGGCTGGAATTTCACATAGCTCCGCGTGGCGTCCGTGCCGATCGCAATATCATCGAGAAAGCCCGCTGCCTTATCGGCGTAATAGCCGCAGACCCAGGCGCATTTCTCCACTTCCGCCTCGGCTGCCGCTATCGTCTTGCCCATCTCCTCGGTCATCAATTGTGCATAGGCGGCGGTGCGTTCGCGGAGAAGCGTCGCGGCCCGTTTCATCAGCTCCGCGCGCCCGGACATCGGCAGCGTACGATAGGTGCGAAAACGCTCCGTGGCGAGCGCGATGCGTCGTTCGATCTCGTCGTCGGTATGATCGGGGTATTCCGCGATCAATTCGTTTGTTGCCGGATTTATTGCGCGCATCCGTTGCCCTCGCATTAATGGGGTATGTGATTCCGGGAATCTGTCCGGAAGTATTCCCGTACATGTTCGCTGCCGCTGTGCTGCCGGTTGCGCCAATGGTCGATGATCGAAGCACTTTTCCTCCGATCAGGACAGCCCGGCGCATAGTGCAACCGGGGCCGAGTATAACGGCTCCGGATCTAACCTCCAAACCGTTCGCAGGCCGGCTAGCGCGGCCGGAGTATTTCCTGCGCCTTGCGCTGTGCGTCGTCCACCTGCTGCCGCACGCGGCCGGCCTGATCCAGCTTCTCGTTCGCCTGTTTCATCGCGTTTTCGGTCCTGTCGAGCGCATCGCCGCCGGAGCTCTTCGCCGTGCCGTTCCGTTTCGACGACGATGATACCACCGTGGCCTTGTGGGGATCGGAGGACGTTGTTGCGGTATCGTCCAGCATGGTGGCGTAGCGGGGATCGGCGCGGATCACCGCGATGGCCTCGGCTGCCAGCGCCGAGTCGGCTATCGCCATGCCGAAAGCATCATCGAACGTCCCTTTTTCAAACGAGAGGCGCATCGCATCCGCCATCAGCGTCTTGTCGCCGGCGATCGCGTCCGTATTCGCCTGCGTCTCCAGCGTGGAATCGCGCATTGCCGATTCCGGCCGGGTATCCGCCCGGCGTTCACATGCCGACATCATGGCAAGCGCCATCATCAGCGGCGCTGCATATCCGATCTTCATAATTGACCCCTCGTATATCTGGTGCAATCAGAGCGGTCCGGCCGGAGTGATGTGCCCGGCAGGGATGGCCGCCATTCCGCTCCCTGCGAAGCAAATCCAGGGCCGAACATCAACGGGACCGCCGGACGGGCGGGGAGGAAATGACAGAGGGCCCTGCGTTCCCGCCGACATGGTGCCGGCCGGGTGCGCAGAGCCCCTGCGATTTTTCAGATGGTGCCTGTACGCCTGCGGAGCCAAAGCCATCAGGAGACGTGGTGAACGTTCATCGATGACGATGCTGGCGCCGGTACTATGCCTTACCGTCGGCCGGAGCTTCCATCAACGAGCCATCCTCCTGCCAGATGGGGTGCTTTGGGTTGAAGCAGTCGAAGCCCGAGACATGGAGATCGGCGCCGATGCGGGCCAGCTTCTCCAGGGTCTCGCTCTTGAAGTGGATGTTCAGAATGCCAAGGAAGGAACTGAGCGTGTAGTAGAAGTAGATACGTTCCACACCTGCCTCGCGGAGCTTCTGCACATGCGGCTCGATGGCATCGGCCAGGCAGTTGAGCTGGTGATCGCGGCACTGGTTGACGTCATCCTGCGACGACGTTTCATACGACCAGAATCCCTCCTCGTACACGGCGTCGGGGCTGCCGTTGCGGCGCGGATCGCCGGCGCGGGCCGCCTTCAATGGCGTGAGCCCTAGGATGGCCGTGATCTTCTCAGGATCGGCGTTGCGTCCTATAAGGTTGATCTCGACTGAAAAATCATTGGTAATATTGTCGCGCGTTACTTGCATAAGCATCACCACGGTTGTTTATGGAGAGGAAACAGTTCCTGCCAGGCTGTTCATTGATGTCCGTTATCGAGACGCGGGTCTAACGACGCCGACGACGGAATGAAATTGGAATCTGCCCCCGGCGCGTGCGCCGTTCCGCATTGCGGAGTTGCACGGCCGAAGCATGAGAGCCTCATGATGATCAACTATGATACCGTAATCGATCTGAGCCGCGAACTGCGTCCGGGAATGCCGGTGTGGCCGGGCGATCCTCCGGCCGAACTCGAAACGATTGCATCGATCGATCGCGAGGGGTATCTCCTCCGGCGCCTGGCGTGCGGGGAGCATACAGGGACGCATATCGGCACCGCGGCCCATTTTCATGCCGATGGCACAACGGCGGATGCTCTGGAACCTGCCATGCTGATCCGGCCCGCCATCATGATCGATGTCGCGGCCCGCGTGCGGGAAAATGCCGACTACCATCTCGATGTCGCCGCCGTCGAGCACTGGGAGCGTGAACATGGGCGTATTCCACCCGGCGCTGTCGTGCTGCTGGGGACGGGATGGGGGGAGCGCTGGGATGATCCGGACGCCTATCTCGGGCGTCGCCACACGGCCCGTGCCGGTTCACCGATGCATACGCCCGGCTACGGGCTCGACGCAGCAAGGTTTCTCGCCTGTGAACGGAATGTCGTCGGGCTCGGGATAGATACGCACGGCATTGATCCTGGAAGTGACACGGCGTTCAGCGTGAACGCCTATTGGCTGCAGGGATACCGGTTTCATCTGGAGAATCTTACCGGACTTCTGCTTCTTCCCCCGTCGGGGATCACGCTGTTCATTGGCGCGCTGAAGATCGCGGGGAGCTCGGGCGCCCCGGCCCGAGTGCTGGCAGTGTGCTGAGGTTTGCGTTTCCGCCGTACGCGTTCCCTGCGACGATCGCATCGCTCCGGGGCGGAGGCATGCAGAAACCGGCATCATAATTTCGGAGGTTGTGCGGGGTGGTGCAACGGGAATTTTCATTATCCGAAGGAAAAAAGAAGGGGATATGCCGTCCGGCACATCCCCTGTCAAAAGGCGCGTCGTCATGGCCGTTCAGCGGTTCTCGCCGTCCTTGTTGACCACGAAGACCTTCAGCGAGGCCGTAACGTTCGTATGGAGCTTGATGGGAACATCGAACATGCCGAGGTGTCTGATGGGCTCGTCCATCTGGATGTTGCGGCGATCGACCTCGTATCCCTGACGGGCGAGCTCGTCGGCGATCATCGGGGAGGTGACGGAACCGAACAGGCGGTCCTCCTCGCCGACGCGCATCGGGATGGTGATCGAGACCGATTCCAGCCGCTCGCCGAGGCTGCGGGCTTCGGCCTCTAGGCGGTTCTGATGCGCTTCGTAGCGCTTCTTTTCGGTCTCGATGGCGCGCATCGCGCCGGCCGTGGCTCGATAGGCGATCTGACGCGGGATCAGGAAATTGCGGGCATAGCCGTCCTTCACTTCCACGATCTCGCCGATATTCCCCAGATTTTCGTAGTTCTGGCGAAGAATGATTTTCATTGGAGTTTCTCTATGCTGATGTCGTTGTACTAGAATCTTGCAGATGCTTCATGGAAGCGGGCGATATCCACCCCTCCCGTCCGGAGGAAATCCGGCGGGCTTCCGTTGCCGGAGGGAGGCCGGCGATCAGTTCCCGACGTCCGAGCGATGAAACTCGACCTTTTTCTCCGAGAAGAACGTATCGAACGAATCATCCGAGCCATTGCGATTCGCGGGGCTCAGATTGAAGGAGTGGTCGTCATCACATTCGAAGATGGCGAAGTCATCATCACGATCTTCACTGTTTCCGGCGTCGTCGCTGAAGTCAGTGACGCGGCGCTTGTTGAGGAACTGAATCCGGCGGGCCTTGATCTCCACGGTGGAGCGGGTCTGACCGTCGTCGGTCTGCCAGGTACGGCTTTGAAGTTCACCCTCTACAAGCACGGCGCTTCCCTTGCGCAGCTTATCGACGCAGCTTTCGGCCAGGCGATTCCAGGCCACCACACCGACATAGCAGACATCCTCCTGCCACTGATTATCGCCATCACGGAATTTGCGGTTGGACGCAATCGAGAAGTTCGCTACCGGCGTGCCGTTGCGGGTCTGCCGGATGACGGGATCTTTCGTGAGATTCCCGGCGATCAGCACGGAGTTCAACTCAGGCATTTTCAATTCAGCCATACGTAATCTCCTGACACTGTATGTCGTTCGTTCTTCATCGTTTCAACAGCGAGGGACGGGCGCGCTCCACGGGGAGTGGCGTCGGAAAATAAGAATGTTATCCTTTGCTTTTGCCCTCTTCTTCAGAATCGCCGTTATCATCATTGTTATCCGACTCCTCGGCCGCCGCCGCCGCCTCGGCCAGCATCCGCTGGCGCATCTCCTCGCGGTTCTTCAGATCGGTGTCCTCAAGCTGGAGCGTCAGGTGACGGATGATGTGCTCCTCCAGATGATAGAAGCGCTCCAGCAGTCCCATCAGCTCCGCGGCAGCGTCCACCGTGAACTGAACATAGTAGCCGTTGTTCTTCTTGTTGATCGGATAGGCCAGGCGGCGCCTGCCCCAGTGATCCGTGCTCTTGATCTCGCCGCCGTTGCGGGTAATGAACTCGGTCGTGCGGGTGACGACCTGATTGATGTTGTCTTCCTCGAGCGCGCCATTGATAATGATGGTCGTCTCGTAGTGACGCAGATGATTCATCTGATGATATTCTCCTATGGTTAACGTCAAGTAGCTGTTTACGCTAGCCCGCCTGCACTGCGGCGGGCAGGAGTTCGGTCGGCTATTGTTACTGATGGAACCGGGAACGGCGGCGCCGCTCCGTCTCCATCCTCGATTGTTCCGGCAGGCGGTTCGCCTGCCCGTCGGTTCATCGTCGGAAAATCCCGGCGGCCCTCATCATCCCTGTGGCGGGAACGGCGCGATCACCAGCGAGACCACCGACATCAGCTTGATGAGGATGTTCAGCGAGGGGCCTGCGGTGTCCCTGGCCGGCATCAGCTCCGCTGTTCGTCGTCGGTGTCCGCGGACGGTCGGGGAGGGGATTCTCCGGTGCGCTTCTCGACGGGCGTGTTACACTGGTGCATCGCGCGGGGCGTCCCCTCGGCTATCCAGGTATGAACCGCATCGCGCGCGCTGGCTATCATTTCGGCTACAACTGCCTCTTCATGCGGCGGGAATCGCGAGAGGACGTAGTCCACCATCTCTCCCGGCCCGAAATCCCGTCCGATGCCGCAGCGAAGTCTCGGGAATTCGTTCGTTTCGAGATGATATATCAGCGATTCCATACCGTTGTGCCCGCCGGATGAGCCCGAGGGCTTTAGCTGAATGCGCCCTGTCGGGAACTGGATCTCGTCGATGATGACGAGCATGTCCGCCGGGGAAACGCCGTAGCGTTCGATCACCTGGCGGGCCGCCAGCCCGCTGTTGTTCATGTAGGTTGCGGGCTTTACCAGCAGCGCCTCCCGGCCGTTCCGGGTGATGCGCGATTCGTAGTAGTCCCCTCTGCCCGGGCGGAAGGCGGCGTTCGCCTCCTCCGCGACCGCGTCCGCCACCATCCATCCGATGTTATGGCGCGTGGCCGCATAGCGGCTTCCGGGATTGCCGAGAGCTAGCACGATCTTCATGAGAGTACGGGCATCAAGCGCAGGAGCCACGGCGACTGGCATCCGCGGCTCCTGCAATGACGGCATTATTCCTCGTCGCTGCCGATGGCTTCGGATTCCCCGCCTTCCGTCGCGGCGCCGACACGCGGCGGAGCGATCGTGACAATGGCGAGATCGGCGTTGGTGAGGATCGTGATGTCAGGGAGCGAAAGGCCGCCTACGTGGAGCGACTGGTTGACGTCCATGTCGGTGATATCCACATCGATGCGCTCCGGCAGGTTCGCCGGTATACACTCGATCTCCAGCTTGTGAAGAACCTGATCGACCACACCGCCGTTGCGCTGGCCGATCGAGCTGCCGGTAAGCATGATCGGAACCTCCATGCGGATAGCCTCGTTGGCCGCAACTCCCTGGAAGTCGAAATGAGTGGGACGGTCGGTGACGGGGTCGAAGGAGATATCCTTGAGCACGCAGCTCTTCTCGCTGCCGTCGTCCAGGCGCAACCGGACGAGATGCGACTCGGTTGTGTAGATGAGCGGACGGAGCGCGAGTTCATGGACCGCAACCGCGATCGGCTCTTCGCCGTGAAAATAGTAGATGCCGGGGATGATGCTCTGACGGCGCATGGCGCGCGCCGCGCTGCGGCCGGGCGTGCGTCGCCGGGCCTCGATGATGATTTCGCTCATGCTTCGGTTCCTTATCGATGAAGTACGTGATTAACAAGCGAGGTATGTGTAAGAACGTAGCGCGGCGGAATTGTCCCCGGAGAGCATTCACTCCGGAAACTCTGCGCTTCTAGTCGGTATCGAAGAGCTTCGAGATCGACTGGTTGCCGTGTATCCGCATGATAGCCTCGGCAAACAGCTTCGCAACCGACTTCACCACGATTTTCGGCGACTGGAGCCTGAGCGGCAGCGTATCGGTGACGATAAGCTGCTCGATCGGCGATTGTTCCAGAAGCTCGTGCGCCTGCCCGCTCAACACCGGATGGGTACAGGCGCCGTACACGTTCTCGGCTCCATTGTCCTTTAATGCCTTCACTGCGTTGGTGAAGGTGCCTCCGGTGTCGATCAGATCGTCGATCACCAGAATATTCTTTCCCTGAATCTCCCCGACGATATTCATCACCTCCGCCACATTGGGGCGGGGGCGGCGCTTGTCGATGAAGACCAGGCCGGCTCCCAGACGTTTCGCATAGGCCCGGGCCAGCTTCAGCCCGCCGACATCCGGGGAGGCGATCATCAGGTTCTTGAGCTCAAGCTTTCGGAACTGCCTCGTGAGCACGGCCGACGAGTAAAGGTGGTCGAACGGGATATCGAAAAATCCCTGGATCTGCGGCGCGTGCAGGTCCATCGTGATCACACGGTCGGCCCCCGCCTCGGCGATCAGATTCGCCACCAGCTTCGCCGTGATCGCCACACGGGGCTGGTCCTTGCGGTCCTGGCGCGCATAGCCGAAATACGGGATGACGGCCGTGATGCGCTTGGCCGAGGCCCTGCGAGCAGCATCGATAAGCATCAGCAGCTCGAAGAGGTTCTCGGCGGGGGGAGGCGTCGATTGAACGATGAAGACATCCTCTCCACGGATGTTCTCTTCGTATTTGACCCAGATTTCTCCGTCAGAGAAGTTCCTGATAGCGACTTTGCCGAGTCCCGTGCCGGCCGCCTTCGCCACGCGGGCAGCAAATTCCGGGTTCGACCGCCCGGTCACAATCTTGAACTTGGACATTGATTTCGACCGTTCTGCCTTGCGTTCGATCACGTTCGAATGGTGTCCGGAAGGGCTGCGGCGATGACCACGGAGGGAGGAAGATGATTCGACACTCCTTCCGGTTTCGCCGTGCCGACCGGGACCGCCTCCATTGTCGGATATCGTTCGGTTCTTCATAAATCGAATGCCGCTTGCTCATGCTGGGCCTGCGGCATTCTCCGGTTGAGGCGGTAGGATTCGAACCTACGAATGGCGGCTCCAAAGGCCGCTGCCTTACCACTTGGCGACGCCTCAATCTGACGACGGTCGGCCCCGCCCGTACAAACGAAACACAAATATACGGCTGTGGCGGCGACTCGCAAAAGTGAATAGATGTTGTCGTCGGGGCGCCTCGTTTACACCGGAGCGGAGCCCCGTGCCGCCATGCCGGCCGCGTACGGCAACGTCATTCCCGCGTCCGCTGCAGGTGCATAATCGTGTGGGCCGCTGATGGAATGGGGCCGGAGCGCATTGCATGGGCATGGGCACGTGCCGCACAATACATTCCGGCCCCGAGGCAACGGCAGGGATGCCTGCCGGCATCGCGCCCGGTAGTCTCCCCCGGGCGCCTGGTTCATTGATGCCTGGCAGAGTGTGAAGAGACGGATGTGAGAACGTAAAAGAGACCTGCGATCAGCAGCGATACCAGAAACGTCGTGGCGAGCGGGGCATGGATGTATGTCCCGTTCCATCGCGTCGTGATATCTCCCGGCAATGAAGCCGACGCCGTCCGAAGCACAAGCAGCAGAAGAACGAACACCGTTCCGATCGAGATGGAGATCGATAGCTTCTTCATCGCGGATCCTCCTTGATTGTGCCCGATGAATTTCTGCGGGGAGCCCCGTCACCGGATGAATGCGCGATGTTTCCGCGCCACCGTCCGCAACGGTATTTCCTCCCCGGCTCATTCCCTGCGGAGCGGCCCGCCTGCTGCGATCGTTCTTCGCGCGCGCTCCGGGAGCTGCCTGCGGGAATGGCTACGGAGAGGTAACGGCGTGAGGGCGGCTTCGGTTAGCGTCCTTGCTATTCCATGGGATATTCGCAACATTGCCCGGGCGCTCCCGTAGCCCGGTCCCCGTCCGATGCCCCGGTGGCAGGCGGCGCCGGATAGAGCCGGCAGGACATGGCGGCGTGGGATTCCGGTGGGATGGTTCGGCAGGGAGAAGGCGGTTTTGCCGCCGGTACATACATCAGGGCAGTCTATGATCGTTGCTGAACATCTCTCTAAAAATTTCGCGAACGTGCATGCGGTGGACGACGTTTCGCTGGAAATTCGCCCCGGCGAAATCTTCGGGCTCCTTGGGCCGAACGGTGCCGGCAAATCCACGACGATCCGCATGCTCAACAATATCATCCAACCCGACAGCGGCACCATCATCTATGATGGCGAGCCGTTCAGCGATCGCGTGCGCGGGAAGATCGGGTATCTGCCGGAGGAACGCGGGCTCTACCAGAAGGCGCGCATCCTGGAAACCATCCTCTACTTCGCGCGGCTGAAGGGGGTGGAGGAGAAGGTGGCGAAGGGCCGGGCGATGAGCTGGCTCCACCGGTTCGATCTTCAGGGAAGCGAACGCAGACGGGTGGAGGAACTTTCCAAGGGAAACCAGCAGAAGGTGCAGATCATCATCGCCCTGATGCATGAACCAACCTATGTAATTCTGGACGAGCCTGCCTCCGGACTCGACCCCGTGAACCAGGAACTGCTGCGGGAGATCGTGGACAAACTGCGGGCGGAGGAGCGAATCATACTCTACTCCACCCACCAGATGGAGCTTGCCGAGCGGCTGTGCAACCGCATCGTGCTCATCAACAAGGGACGGGTGGTTCTCTCCGGCTCGGTGGAGGAGGTCAGGACACGCTATGGCGCCAACAACGTGGTGGTGGAGTTTCAGGGGGATGGAGCATTCCTCGGCGAGCTTCCGCTGGTGGCCGGCGGAACGGTCCATGCCAACTATGCCGAGTTGAATCTGCGTCCGGAAGCTTCCATCAACGATCTGCTTCCATATCTGACCGACCGACTCAGGATCTCGAAGATCGAAAAGGTGCGCCCGACGCTGAAGGCGATTTTCATCGATACCGTGGGGAGGAGCATCGAGGAGGTGGAACGTTCAACCAATCGAACATCGACGGAGGCGGCACGATGAACCGGGGAAGAATCTGGGCGATAGCCCGCTGGGAGTATCTGCAGAAGGTCCGCTCGAAGGGATTCATCATTTCGCTCATCCTGACGCCGGTGCTCATCACGGCGTTCTCCGTGATCCCGACGCTGCTCGCCGATCAGGGGCCGGGTGAGACGCAGATAGTCGGGGTGGTCGATAAAACCGGCCGCTTCCTTCGCCCGCTGAAGGAGCAGATGGAGAGCCGGAAGCTGCCGGGCGGGCAGCCCGTCTATCTGCTGGTGGATTACATGATGGGGGGGAGAAGCCCGGATTCCGCTCTCGCCGAGGCAGACCGCGCCGCGCTGGGTGAGAATATCGAGGGGACGCTGGTGATACAGGCCAGCGACAGCCTGGGGACGCCGCAGGTGATCTACCGCAGTCCCAATCCCAGCAACTTCCGGCTCATCTCCACCTTCGAGAGCGCCATCGGACGGCTGAATACCGAACTGCGGCTGCGGGAGATGGGGGTGGATACGGCGGCGTTCGCCCGGATCACGGAGGATGTGGAGCTGACCACCGTGAAGGTAAGCAAGCAGGGAGAGGAGGAGAGCGGCGGTTTTCTGGCGACGTTTTTCGCCGGATATGCCGGCTCCTTCCTGCTGATGTTCCTGATCCTCACCACGGGGCAGTCGCTGGTGCGAAGCCTGGTGGAGGAGAAGTCGAACAGGATCATGGAACTGCTGGTTGGAGCGAGCACGCCGCAGGAACTGATGTGGGGCAAGCTGATGGGGCTGTCAGGGCTGGGGCTGACGCAGTTGTTCGTCTGGGGCGTGCTCGGGCTTGGCGCCATCACGAACTTCTCCGCATCGGAGGGCGTCAATGCCTGGTTGCAAAGCCTCTATGCGGTGCTTCCCTACATCCTGGTCTATATGGCGCTCGGCTACGTCTTCTACGCGGCGCTCTTCATCGGCGTCGGCTCGCTGGTAACTACCGAGCAGGAGGCGCAGGTGGCGACGTCATATCTTGTTATGCTGCTGGTGATCCCCGTGGCATTCGCCATCGTCGTCGTGCAGAATCCGGATGTGGGCTACATCAGGGTGCTGAGCTATGTGCCGCTGTTCACGCCGTCGCTGATGATGATCCGCGTAGTGACGAAGATGCCGCCGCTCTGGGAGGTGATGGCCACCATCGGCATGCTCCTGGTATCCACGGTCTTTGTCGTGTGGGCCGCCGGGCGAATCTTCCGCACCGCCATCCTGATGTACGGCAAGCGCCCGTCGTTCGGAGAGATCATGCGGTGGATGAAGGCGGGATGAGGGGAGGTCAAAAAGCAAAAGTCAAAAGTCAAAAGGCAAAAAGTATGGGCATGGTCGATTAGGGAGAAGGGTGCCTTCTGGGGGGCCGTCCTGATTTACGGTTGAATGGGGGGTTCAACCTGGCGAGCTTGGAGTCTTTGCGCGCGGCCAGCCCATTTTCGATTGGTGATTGGGGGGGAGGGTGCCCTGGGGAGCCGTCCTGGTTTACGTGGTTTACGGTTGAATGGGGGGTTCAACCTGGCGAGCCTGGAGTCT
>Ga0206101_1000012_pt1 | contig 167446 bp, 123 predicted proteins | sample 1B0metagenome_FD_148613 | JGI IMG/M metagenome (GOLD analysis project Ga0206101, IMG submission 148613) | Enriched microbial communities from leaf-cutter ant dump, University of Wisconsin, Madison, United States - 1B0 | ecosystem: Environmental > Terrestrial > Nest > Insects nest > Nest dump... | reverse complement strand
TTCGGCGTGCGTCTGAGCCTGCCGACGATCTCGCGCCTGATGCGGCGCATCGGTTGGACTCATCAACGCCCTGAACTTCATGCGGTGCAACGCGATGACAACGCCATTGAACAGTGGAAGAGCACACGATGGCCGGTGCTCAAAAAAAGGGAGTTATTGACATATGACACCTGATATACGAATGAGCATTGAACAGGTTGAACGTAATATCAAGCTCACGAAGCACTATCAGCGGCAAACTGACAAAGCAATGGTATTCCTTTGGGTTACGGTGGTGATAAAGGCGTTGCTGGTTGCTGCATGGATGTTGGGTTTGGTGGGACAATGACAGTGACAGGACGGAAGAGTGAATACACCGTACATGCTGCCGAGATGACAGTTATGATGGCAACGGCCCACGTCAAGTTACGCATGTGCAATGTGGCTCTAACCATCGTTTCGGTTTGTGCCTGTATCGCTTCGGTGTAGCGACGCGTCTCCCGACGGTTGTATTCATCAAACCAGAAGCCTATTCCAGGTGAGTAGTTTGGTTCAACGTCTCTCTCGATAATGGCGCGAATTTCGTCATCGGTCATATGTAGAACTTTGCGCATGGAAGTCTCACCCATTGGCGTCTCCAAATAATGAAAAGAAGTGACGGAATGAAGGGGTTCTAAAACCTACAACGCTCCCCCTTCATTTTCAGGCCGAAGATGATCGTTCTTTGACAATTTACAGGGGAAATAATCGACGCAAAATCGACAAAAATCTAGGAATTCTCGCTGAATTTCACGATTTTTGTCTGTGATCGCACCCGGCCACATACCGAAAACACTACAAGAACTGGCAGCGGATTTTACCGATCCGGAGCGTGCCTTTCAGTACATGTGCACGCTCCGGTGGAAGGACGGCGTGACCTGTCCGCACTGTTCGGGGAAGGATCATGTGTTCATCAGCACACGGAAGATATGGCGCTGCAAAGGATGCCGGAAGCAATTCGGGATACGGAAAGGGACGGTAATGGAGTGCTCCCGGCTTGGCGATGATAAATGGCTCGTAGCGTTGCGGATGTTGGCGAACTGCCGTAATGGTGTGTCATCATGCGAGCTTGCGCGGGCCATTGGAGTGTGTCAGAAAACCGCATGGTTCCTACTTCAGCGGGCGCGCGAAATCGTCAATCGGAAGAGCTTCACGAAGAAGCTCTCAGGCATCGTAGAAGGCGACGAGCACTATCACGGCGGCAAGGCTAAGAACATGCACGCAAAGGAGCGTAGACGGCGTATGCGGGGCCGTGGGGGTAGTGGCAAGGTTATCATCATCGGCATCGTGCAACGTGGCGGGGACGTGCGACTGAAGATTGCCGATAATACATCCATTGAGACCATGCACGAGTTCATCCGGGCGAACGTGCGCAAGGGGTCCAAGTTCTACGCAGATGAACATGCTTCGTACAATGGGCTTCAGGAGTTCTACACGTTCAACAGCGTGAATCATAGCGCTGGAGAGTATGTACGTAGGGAAGTGTATAACAACAGCATGGAATCCTTTTGGGCAGGGTTCCGACGGATGATCGTCGGGACGTATGCAGCGGTGGATTTAGGGCATCTTCCGCGATACTTAGCAGAGACAACGTATCGGCATAACGTGCGGAAACTATCGGATCATGACAGGTTTGTGGCTCTCATTCGTCAGATTCAAGGAAAGCGCATAACTTTCCGGCAATTAGTCCAAGAGAATGAGGCGGCACATGCCAGAAGAGAAAGGCTCGAAAAAGAAGAGCATACGGGAAGAGAACCTTCCAGAAGTGACGGATGAGTCATGGGAGCGGTTCTTAGCCTTTGGGTCTGCGGTATTGCAGACACCACCGGAGCGGGCGAAGAAAGAGAAGAAACAGCCGGTAAAGGGTAGCGCTACGGCGTCGAAAAAGAAAGGTGAGAAGGCAAGCCGCAAGCGCCAATAAATTCAGTATATTTGGAACAATTGAAATGGCGACCTATCGGCCCGTGCAAAGCCGATGGGTCGCCATATTCATTGATGCCAGTCGCACGGGCCGATAGGGTACGCCGCTAATTGCAAAGGCATTTTCTTATGTGTATATGAAGCTGTGGTTTGTCGGGAAGAACGTTGCTGACACGCGATATGGGGTTGTAAGTGAGATTGCCGGGGTATTCTCTAGCAAGGAAAAAGCGCTCGTTGCCTGTCAAGGCCCTCGCTATTACATCTGCTCTTTAGAGCTTGACGAAGTGATTCCCGACGTTACAATGCCTTGCAGAGAGTTCGCGTATCCACTCGCCATTAAATCAAGTCAGTTTCGGCTTTTGTGGTTTCGGTTTCTGAGGAACTGGGGCGGGCGTTTTGATGTCGGGCTTCGGGGTTGATGGTGAAGGGGATGACGGTTTGGGATTTGTCTTTGGACTCGGTTTCGGATTGGTTGCCACGTTTGCCTCCAATGTTAAGTGAAGCGAAGATTATAAATGTGATTATTCCCACTATTAGGGTAAGACTACTTGTCCAATTTGATGCTCGTGTTAATCCATCCCAGATACCACCAAGCCTTTCCTCACCGTCTGGATCAACGTCTAGTTGGTCAATTGCCCTTTCATAGGACAAGCGAACAAATTGAAAGGCGGCCAAAGAAGCGATAAGACTAATTCCCCAAAGCGTCCAAGAGATATAAAGCAAGTATGGGTGAACTGGAGAGGATGGATTATCAATGATCTGCTTGGCGAAGGTAATGGATACCCCCAACGATCCCGCTGCAAGAGCAATCTGATGCTTGTCATGCTCCTCGCATACTTTGTGGAACTTCTCAAGCAGTAACGTCCTGTGGGACTCAGGCGAGAATGGCATGGACGGTAACTCGTGTACTGAATATCTGAATGACAAGCAATGGGGCACTGAAACATACCAATCTCAGCCGAAACAACGAAGCCCCGCCCGGACTACTCCAGACGGGGCCACTCTCACTCTTTCAGCCTCTAGCTTCTACGCCGCCCGAACCATCTCCCTTGTCTTTCCAAGGTCATTCCTGATGCGTTGCAGTTCAGCATCTACGTAATCGACAACGTAGAGCCGGGAACTGAAGTCACGGTCATTGCTGGAGACGATTTCGATGGTGTCTCTGATAGCTCCGATGAACCCCTGTAGGCGGTCCAAGAGATTCATGGTGTTCTGTAGCCGATGCACGGGCATGGCGAGCAGATCGGGTGTGTTGGTGTTGTTCATGGTGTTTTGACAAAAAGCCCAACCACTGTCACGCACACCAAGGAGCGTCCGGGGCGCCTCACGGTATCCCGGATGGTTGGGCAGCTTGCGAGACTCTTGGTGTTTGCGACATCATGAAAATGCCGAACCCGGAGAGCCTGACCAAGAAACCGGACTATCAGTATACGACTTTTTCGGCGAGGTGTGGTATGTCAATAACTCCCATTATTAGCTCTTCACGAACGAATCAATAATATTCAATAACCCAGTTTCATTCCCTTTAGGAGTTCTGGATTCGGAGGACTATCTTGATGCCATCTAAACTACGTCGGGAGCCTGAGGAAATCCCCGGAAGGGGATTTTTTGTAGGCTAACGGTTTACCCAGTGGCTCAACTGCTCCGGTGTCCGTGACGCCCGGAGCGCCGCCGACTGGCGTAGATTGCAGTTGGGCCCTTCTACATCTCAACACGTCGTGGGAGAACCCACGCACCTGCCGCAAAACTTGGCAGTTCGTCGGGTGGAAGGATCGGAGGATGCAGCAACTCCCTCGTCCGCATCGTACGTTTCGTCCACAGCATCCGGGATAGCTTTGAAGTAGCCGCCGAAACATATCATGCTCCCCTCGCTTCACGGCTCCACGTTTGTGGTTATGTGGAGGAGAAATTATGGCAATCGACTGAGTCTGTACAGGCATCCGGCAGGCATGGCCCGGCGGACGCAGAGACGCTGGCGCGGCTTCCGGCGTTGAATCTGGTGCGCGGAGCAAGGAGGAGCAGGACGCTGCAAGGCAGATATGAGGAGCCCGGTCCTTGTGGCTGGGCTCCTCTGCCATTCCGATGAAGCGAGCTCGCGAAATTTTCTTCGGGCCATCCTCGCAGAACAAAAAAATCCGCGATTCTTTACAGGAATCGCGGATTTCAGTACTCCCAACGGGATTCGAACCCGTGCTACCACCTTGAAAGAGTGGCGACCTAACCACTAGTCGATGGGAGCGGTTGGTGCCTTCCCGTTTCCGGGAAGACACCAAAGATACACTTCGCCGGACGAGACGTGCAACCCCGACGACAAGTTTTTACGGTCGAAGGGCCCTACTCGTGCATCTCGGCCCCTCCCTCCTTGCAGCAGTCGGGAAGCTTGTCGTAGGCGGCCTGATCGCGCTGGATGTCGGGCGTCGAGTAGCCGACGCCGGCGATGGCCTTCTCGATCTCCATCCGGGTCTCCGGCGTATTGTTCGCCACCTTTACGAAGACCGTCTTGCTGTCCACATCAACGCTTACATCACTGGCGGAGGGAACCTCCTTGATGCCGTTGGTGATCGTCTTGGCGCAGCTCTCGCACTGCATCGTGGGCACGGAGATCTTCATGACGTTCGGATCGTCGGTGTTGAGGACCGCCGCCGTTGTCTGTTCACCGGCCGGGACCCTGTCCGCCTGCGCGGTATCATCACCGGCACAGGATGAAAGCAGAAGTCCAAGCGCAAGCAGCGCGCTTCCCATGATCGTTTTCACACTCATTTCTCCTTATGTTTGAAGGGCTTGATCGCGTCGGCGTTGCCCTCTCCCCGTGGAAACAGATCGCCGTGCGACAGGCTGCCGACAGGGAGAAGATCTAACTACATTCCTCAAATATCGGTAATAGCCGGCAATACTCTTCACCCTTCCGTTTCGCCGGTACATGACGTGGAGCTACCCACCGATGTTTTTTGCGCCGCCAGGTTCCTCCGCGGTGGCGCAGCTTTTGCGATGTGCGTATCAGTGCGCCGGCGCTGCCGGCATGGACATGCAACATCAAGCGCTTTTGGAGAAGAACATCATGTCTGAAATCGTGAGGATCCTGACGGATGACCAGGGAACGATAACCCATCTGGTCACCGAGGATGAGGAGCGGCTCTCGGTCGAGGAGCTTGCACAGGCGCTCTCCGACGGGGAGAACTACTATATCACCTTCGGCGAGGACAAGCAGTATGCGATCTCCATCGTGGCGGAGGATGGCCATCTGGAGCCGACCGTGGATGATCCCGCCGGAGTGCGCAGCATCTGGGATCTTCCGCAGGAGGAAGACCCGGAGGAAAGCGAGATCGATGAGATGTTCGAGGAACTGAACCGTATGGGGGAGTTCAACGCTGAAGGAGAGGATGCTACGGAGCAATCGACCGACACGATGGGGGGAGACGGGAATTCCTGAGAGCCTTCAGGGAAATCAGGATGCGGCGCCTGCCGTAATGAAGCGCCGAGGCCTGCCCCCCGGCCGGCCGGGCTCCGATCCGTGGCGGATGATCCGGCGCCCGCATGGCGGCATGACATTGCCCATTACTCGAAACCGATTGATGCTATCGGAGGCCCGGAAATGATGTGGTCATCTCCGCCCCACTTCATCCGTTGACGGCCGGCGCTTCGTATTGTCTGCTCCACGCTCCTCCCGCGTTACACTGAAAGAACGTCCGATGAAACGATTCCGCCGTCGATTCCGTCCGCGTCCGCTGACGATGCGGCGCAAAACATTCTACGCCGCGCTGGCCGCGCTTCCGCTGCTGGCCATACTTACGTTCGGCAACCGTGGCATTCTGAAGCGGGTGGCGCTGGAGCGCGAAGTGTCCGATCTTCGGCACGAACTCTACGAGGGGCGCGCAACGGGCGATTCGCTGCGCGAAGAGATCAAACGGATACACCGCGATACGGCAGCCATCGAACGCCTTGCACGGGAACGCTACGGCATGGTGCGCCCCGGCGAGACAATCTATACGGTGGATGAATGATGGCGGAACGTGTCGCAGTCGGCGTAGATATCGGAGGCACCTCGATCAAGTTCGGCCTTGTCCGCGATGATGGAACAATCCTCCATCAGACCAGCAATCCGACACATGCCGAGGAAGGTCCCGACGGCGTCCTGATGCGCGTGGCAGTCGGCGTGCGCTCCCTGCCCGGCATGGATCAGAGCGGCGTGGCCGGGATAGGGGTCGGTGTTCCCGGCATGATGAACCGGCATGGCGAGATCTGCCATCCTCCGAACTTCCCCGGCTGGGAGGTGGAGCCCGTGGCGAAGAAGCTCCGCCGGATGCTCGAAACCGATCTGCCGATAGCCGTGGAAAACGATGCGAATGTGGCAGGCTATGCCGAGGCATATGCAGGGACCGGGAGCAGCGACCGGGACTTCCTCTTCGTGACGCTCGGCACGGGGGTTGGAGGCTGCATCATCCAGGATGGCAGGATCTGGCATGGCGGAGGCGGAGGGGCGGGAGAAATCGGGCATATCACCGTGGACATGCACGGCCAGCTCTGCAACTGCGGCTCGCGCGGCTGTTTGGAGGCGTACATCGGCCAGCGCTACATGTCGGATCTGGCACGTACGCGATTGCAACGCATCCCCGACTCCATGCTGCACGCGATGATCGCAGCCGGAGAGGAACTGAGCCCGAAGACGATCGACGAGGCGGCGCAGTCGGGAGATGAGTTTGCGGTGGGGTTTCTGGCGGAGATGGGAGAGATCCTCGGCGCGGGGCTGGCGTCGGCGCTGAACATGTGCGATATCCGGCTGGTCATCATCGGCGGCGGCATGTCGCGCGCGGACCGCTTCCTGCTGGAGCCGGCGAGGAAATCGCTTCAGGCACGGGTGCTGAAGTCCATCGCTCCCTACGTCGAACTGCGCCCAGCACGGTTCTTCAACGACGCGGGAATGATCGGAGCAGCGCTGCTGGCGATGAGATGAGGGAGATCATCGCTCCCGCATCCACATCATATTCCCCCATCCCCGAACAATGACGGCACCATATGCGGGGGCATCCCGGTTGCCGGACTGTTCATGCACGAAAAACGGGGCGATCCTGCTCCAGGAAGAACCTCCTCCTGCGGCAGAGTTAGCGGAGGAGGTAATACGCCGATGTTCCCGAAGATGCGGGAATAGCGTTCAACGACATTCGGAATTCCTGCCCCCGGTCATACGTCGCCATCTACCGACCGTACACGCACAACAGCCACATTCCATCATCCACAGCCGGAAGGTTATATTCCCCCACACTCCCTCCTTCTCCTCCGGTCATCGAACCACCGGTGTTCCCGGAGAATGCTCCGGAGAATATCATCAGCGGAAATCCAATGCGCACATATATGCTCCCCGCCCTTCTGATGGCAGTCGCTCTTGCAGCCGGCTGTAGCGACCGCGCATCCCGTGCTCCGGAACGGATCGATATCCGCGGCCGGATCACCGGCATCATTTCCGCCTCCCCGGAGATGCGGAGGGCACATGCGGTGCAGGGATTCATCCGCGTGGAGGGAGCGCGCGAGCCCGATACGCAGTATGACAGGGCCGCCATCACCATCACCGACTCGACGGCCATCACGGTCATGGAGGGGGAGACGCCGGGCGACGGCAAATTCGCCGCGCTGAAGAAGGGTGACAGTGTCGAGGCGACATTCACCGGCCCTGTCCGCGAATCGTACCCGGTGCAGATGACGGCATCACATGTGAGGGTGATCGGCAGATAGAATCCTGACCGCACCATGCAGCAACCGGCAGCGATGAGAGCAATGAGCGAGGCAGGCGGATACTACATCGGGATCGACGGCGGCGGAACGCATACGCGGGCACTCCTCACGGACGGCGACGGGCGGCGGCTCGGCTATGGTACGGCCGGCCCCTCCAATCCGCAGACGGCCGGACGGGAGACGGCGCGCGGGAACATCCTGCGGAGCGTGGAACAGGCATGGGAGCACGCCGGCCTGCAACGCCAGCAGGCCACGGCGGCGTTTCTGGGGATGGCAGGAGTTGCCTCCAAGACCGACAAAGCTCTGGTTGAGGAACTGGCGCGCGGAATCGGCCTGGCGGACAGGATAGGCGCCGATCACGATATCCGCACCGCGCTGGCCGGAGCGCTGGCCGGCAGGGAGGGAATCGCACTGATTGCGGGCACCGGCTCCTCCTGCTACGGCAGACGCTTCGACGGACGTTCCTGGCGCGCCGGCGGATGGGGACATCTCCTCGACGATCTCGGCGGCGGCTACTGGCTCGGCGTGCAGGCGCTCTCCGCAATGACACGGGCATACGACGGCCGCGGGGAATCGACATCCCTGGCCCCCGCACTGATGCGGGCGCTTGAACTCACTGATATGAACGACATGCTCCGCCTGGTCGGCGAGGAGGGACTATCGCGCGCGGAGATAGCCTCGCTGGCTCCCCTTGTGCTCCACGCCGCCGACGCCGGCGATCACATTGCGCAGGACATTCTCGAACACGGAGCCGACGAACTCGGGCTGATGGCGCTTGCGGTGGCGAAGCGGCTCGACTGGCACCGGGAGCCGGTCCGGATCGCTCTGATCGGCGGGCTTGCGATGAACACGGCCTACCGGGCAATGATTGCCGATGCACTACGGAGCCACGTCCCGAACGGAATGCTGCACGAGCCGCTCCTCTCCCCCGCCGCAGGCGCCGTGCTGCTGGCAATGGAGTTGGCGGAGCGACAGGCAACAGAGAAAACGATCGCCGCACTTCGACGGGAGACGGCGGAACAATAATCGAAAGCTCCCCGCCGCGCTTCCAATCGAGCATCCAAACGCGAAAATGTGAAGAGCGGACCGGGAATGGATCTCACCTATGAACGATTACGACATCATACGGATGCTTTCCGGACGAAGCGTACGGTTCGATCCGGAAGATGGGGCGCTGGAGGGCGCCCCCGAAACCGTACGGCGCCTGAGCGATCTCCGCGGCATCTTCGCCGACAGGGCGGCCTTTGAAGAGGCGCTTGCCGACGACAACCCCGTGATCTATCGTGTCCGGAGCATCGAGAATGCGAATGGCGAGGGCGACCTGCACTACGGCCTCGGCATACTGATGCCCGGCCGCATCGGCGATGAATTCTACATGACCAGGGGACACCTGCATGCGTGGCGACCGGCGGCGGAGGTCTACATCGGGCTGCGTGGTTCCGGCGTTATGCTGCTGGAGCATGAGGAGAGCGGCACAGGCTCTGCGCTGCCGCTGGAGGCAGGGACGATCGTGTACGTGCCCGGCTCCACCGCCCACCGGACAATCAACACCGGCGACGAGCCGCTGACGTACATCGGCGTCTTCCCCGCCCGCGCGGGGCACGACTACGGGGCGATGGCTGCGAGAAATTTCCGGAACGTGGTGGTGGCGCGCGACGGGCGCGCGGAGATGATGGTGCGTACTGATTTTCTGAAGGGGCTGAAGCTTTGAAGGAGATCGGCACGATCGAAGCGAAATGGCCGCCGGGTCCGTCCATACCAGGTACAGGCGCCTGACAGCATCAGCCTGCCCGATACACAGGACGAAACGCTCTGCACACTGGCGACCCCGGCTACAGGCCGGAACCGGACCGGCGGCATGCCTTCCGGGACTCCGCTTCCCCGGACGATTTCATCCGCCGAAGGCGGCTCAATCCTCCCGCACCGCTCCCAGCCTCCTGAACTCCACATCGAAGCTGCCGGAGATGTTTCTCACCATCGAAGGATCATTCCTGTCATACGCGGTCACTTCAAACGTTCCGCGCGCCCGGTCGCCAGCCACGGACGCAACCGAAATTCGACCCGATCCGCCCGCCGGATCGGCGCGGAGGATGGCGTACACACGCGACGGAACATCCCCCCCGTAATGGAGCGTGAAGAGCGCATCGGTGGCGGCTCCGCTGCCAACGGTATATTCTCCGGGAAGCCCCTTCACACGCAGCATCAGCGTGGAGGCCAGCCCGGCACGGCCGAACTTCACGGTGGAATCCTCCACCCATATCCCGTTGATGAAGAGCCGGCCGCCCACCATGTACGCCCGTGCGGCCGCAGTATGATTGCGCCCGTCGAGCGTGAAGGTGACAGTTCCGGGACGTCCGGGAACAAGATCGCTGTACGACTGCGCGGCCGCCCCGGCGCCGGCTAGAAGCATCGCCGCGGCACAGAGAATCACCGTCGGGAAGAAACGGCTCATAGAGGTAACAGGCTCCGATGTATCACTGCAGAAAGGGATCGATCGTCCGGACGGTGCGCCATGCCGGATTACGGCCGCGCAAGGCCTGCGGTGCTGCATGTCCGATCGATGACATGCGATAAAGCCGGGTGAGAAAGCGCCTGCCGATGCCAGATTACGGGATGTATACTGGAGGGCACCGCCGGATATGAAGGATCGAGGCAAACGGGAAACGGGAATAATTATAGCAAAATCTGCCGATACGGGAGTAAACCATCGCGGAACCGGATGTGCGCCGCGCTCTCGCATCAGGATGCTGTTGCGTGATTTTCCGTCCCTCCCCATATCTTCCCGCTCGCATGCCGACGCCGGCGGCCGGCATGGCTCTGCGGCATCCATGTCCATGAACCTGCATCCGATCGAATCATGACAGACTACGTAACGAAACCCGTCCCTCCATCCATGCCTGAGCCGCGCCGCGGGGAACGTCCGTGGGGCTCCTATGCGCAGTGGGCATTCAACGAGGAGGTCACCGTCAGCATGATGACCGTGGAGCCCGGACAGCGCCTGAGCCTGCAATCGCACACGGGACGCGCGGAACTGTGGGTGGTGCTCGACGATGGCGCCGCCGTGCAGATCGGCGACGACATCCACACGGCGAAGGCGGGGGATGAATTCTGGATCGGCGCGAACGAACGCCACCGCCTGAGCAGCACCGGCCCGCGCGTGAGGGTTCTGGAGATCGCCTTCGGCAACTGGCAGCAGGAGGATATCACCCGCTATGAGGACGACTACCACCGCCCGGCGCAGGGTGAGTAGGACGGGACAATGTTTAGAAGGATGGCAGGGAAATCTTTTCGAGGCAGATGAATCCTTTTCGCAGGACCACACAGGAAATCGCACCATCGACCCATCCCGGCACTACCGCGGGAGCCTATGATATCTACCCGGCATTTCCCATCGGCGAGGGGCGCATCGGCACCGGCTATGCGTCGCTGGCGCGGCGGCTGGCCGGCGAGTCCGTCGTGGTGATCGACGGCTACGGCGGCGTGCTCTGGGACGTCGTTCGCGAGATGCTGGATGCGCAACTGCGGTGCCTTGGCATCGAGGCACGCTGGTGCCCGGTGGATGAGGCGCTGCGTACGGAGGAGGAGATCGATAAAATGATCGCTCCCTTCCTCGGCGGCGACGATCCGCTGTGGGGAACACGCTTCACCGGGACACTGGAGCAGTTCTTCGACCACGAAACGCTCGGTGCGCTCCGCCCCGATCCGGACGCACGCCTCAGCATCCTCTACGGAACCGGAGCCGCACTTGCAGGCTGGACCGGCCATCTCGTCTATCTCGACCTGCCGAAGAATGAGATTCAGTTCCGGTCGCGCTCCGGCGCCATCCGCAACCTGGGGGGACGCAGGGCATCGCCGGCGAAGGCCATGTACAAGCGATTCTACTTCATCGACTGGCCGGCGCTCAACGCGCACAAGGAACGCATGCTGAACGCTATCAACACTGTCGTTGACGAACAGCGTCCGGACGAGCCCGCGTGGATGAGCGGCGACGATCTGCGCACCGGGTTGGATCTGATGAGCCGCAACGTCATCCGCCCGCGCCCCTGGTTCGAGCCGGGACCGTGGGGCGGACAGTGGATCAGGCGTCACATTCCCCAGCTTCCGCAGGATGCGCCGAACTACGCCTGGTCGTTCGAGATGATAGCCCCGGAAAACGGGCTGATGTTTGAAAGCGATGGCCGATTGCTGGAGGTCTCGTTCGATTTCCTGATGTTCCACCGCGCAGCGCAGGTGCTCGGCAACTGCGCTGCGCGGTTCGGCGTCGAATTTCCCATCCGCTTCGATTTCCTTGACACGTTCGACGGCGGCAACCTGAGCGTGCAGTGCCATCCACGCCCCGACTATATCCGCGAGAATTTCCGCGAGAATTTCACGCAGGATGAGACCTACTACATCCTCGACTGCGAACCCGGCGCACGGGTCTATCTCGGGTTCCGGGAGGATGCCGACCCGGACGAGTTCCGGCGCGAGCTTGAACGAAGCCATCGCGATGGAACGCCCATCGACGCCGATCGCTATGTGAATTCCGAGCCGGCGCACCGGGGCGATCTCTTTCTCATCCCGAACGGTACCATCCACTGCTCGGGGCGGAATAATCTGGTGCTGGAGATCAGCGCAACGCCCTACATCTTCACCTTCAAGATGTACGACTGGGTCAGGCGCGATCTGGAGGGAAATCTCCGGCCGCTGAACATCGCGCGCGCCTACGAGAACCTCTACTTTGATCGTCGCGGCGAGCGCATCGCACGGGAGTTCGTGGCGCACCCCGTGACCATCGCCGAGGGAGATGGCTGGCGTGTGGTGCATCTGCCGACGCATCGCGAGCAGTTCTACGACGTGCACAGACTGGAGTTCGAGAACGAGATGGAGGTGGAGACCGGCAACGACTGCCACGTGCTGAATCTGGTGGAGGGACGATCGATCATCGTGGAGACGCGGGACGGCATGCGGCGAATCAATTATGCGGAAACGTTCGTGATGCCGGCGGCGGCTGTGCGCTACCGGCTGATCAACGAAGGCACGGGCACGGCGCAGGTGGTGAAGGCATTCGTGAAGCGCGAGGCATGCGGTTGAGCTTCGCGCGGAGCCGGCTCATCCCGGCATAACCATCAGACGGCGCTCAATTCCTTCTTCGGCAGCGCATCCATGAGAATGGCAGCTGGTCCGGTTGCAGCCTCGCGGAACCGCTCCAGTTGCAGGCCCGCCTCCTCCCGCAGCTCGCGCCGGACGTAGAGGCGCATGCTGCGCACAAACCGCCCGGACCGTCCCGTACGGACCTTGAGCGTCATTCCCCACTGGCGCTGGCCGATATCGCGATCCCACACGATCGACTCCACATTCCTCCACGGCACCATCTCCTGTGCTCCATACACGAATCCATGCGTGCCAATCAGCAGATGCAATACCTTGCGAACCCCCAGAAATACGCCTCCCATCCATAGGGAGCGCATCGTCTCGAAGAGAACCTCGGTTCCATCCGTCTTCGTCAGGACGCCCACGGCCGCCACCACTATGGGCAGCACGACCGCCACAACCAGCACGATACGCTGCAGGACGAGCATCCAGCGACGATACAGCACTATCTCCACCACCTCCTCGCCGAGCTTCCTCCGCGCCTCGCTCTCCGCATTCCTCATCACCAGCAGCCATACCCCGATGAGAACGAAGGGAATGATGAGCATGATGATGTTTTCAGTATTCATGGCATTCCTCGAACGTATCGCTATAACCGTAATAATTCCATCCGGTACGCACCAGACAACACTCCCGCCACGGACCGGACTGCCACGGCAGGTTCATTCCATTCTGTCGGGGGGCAGTATGCAGGGCCGCTCATCCATGTGGCTGGGATTGCAACGCAGGCTGATGAACGGAATGTACGGCATCCGAGTTGCAGTGAATGAATATATTTCAAGCGTATGGAAAATCCCTTCGGAGTACACTCGCTGGCGCGTGGATTCCAGGTGGAAGATCCGGTGGTGCAGTTCGATACGGTGAACGGTCGCGGTCCGGCCATTATCAGTCATGCCCATGCCGATCATGCGGCGGAGAACCCGCTGATGCCGGTCTTTGCAACCCCGCAAACCGCCGACCTCCTGCGGGCGCGTGGCCACATCGGCGAGATCGTCAGAGTTGAGTATGGCAGATGGCGGCAGTTCCCGGGATGGCGGATGAAGCTGCTCCCGGCCGGGCATGTCCTGGGAAGCGCCCAGGTGCTGGTGGAGCGCGCCGATGGGCTGCGCCTGTTCTACACCGGCGACGTCAAGGTCCGTCCCGGACGCACGAGCGCACCGGCGCAGTTCGAGCAGGCGGATGATCTGCTGATGGAGTGCACGTTCGGCCTGCCGATGTTCCGGTTCCCCCCGGAGGAGGAGGTGGCCGCCGCGATGGTGGAATTCGCGCGCGGATGCCTGGCTGATGGATTGATCCCCGTGTTCCTCGGTTATTCCCTCGGCAAGGGACAGGAGATCATGAGCATTCTGGCCGAGGCGGGCATTCCAATGCTATTGCATGGCTCCATCTGGCATATCACCGAGGTGTACCGACGCTGGGGATTCGAGTTCGGCGATGTGGCACGCTACAATCTTGAACGGCGCTCGGAGCCGCGGGCGTGGGTAATACCACCCCATGCGCGCGCCCAGATAACTGACCGGCTGCCGAAGGCACGGATCTGCTATGCAAGCGGATGGGCGCTGATAGAATCGCGCCGCGACAGCCAGCGGGCGGCGCTGATGGCGCCGTTGAGCGATCATGCTGATTACTATGATCTTCTCGACATTATCGGCATGGTGTCGCCGAAAAGGGTGTGGGCGGTGCATGGTCCCTATACCGACCTGTTTGCGCTTGACGTCGCACGCCGCTTCGGCATTCCCGCCGCGGCGCTCGATAATTATCTGGTGGATGAGGAGGCGATTGGCGATTGAGGGCGTTCGTGGTTAAGGAATTTCTCACGCAACGGCGCAAAGAAAGAGATGACCCCGCCCCTCTTCGTGTTTCCGGTTTTTTACTGCTGACATTGTCTCCTCTCCCTAATTTTTTAACGTTTACCTTTGAATTTTTCCTCCTTCGCTTCCACTGCCCGCATGATAGGGCAGGCGCTGAAAACGGGTGACAAGGTCGGACTGGTGGCCGATCTGCTGCGTCGCGCGGAATCGGATGAGGATCTCTATCGGATTGCGGTGTGGTTCTCGCATGGACCGTTCCCGCCGGCGGACCCGCGTACCATCAGTGTGGGCGGCGCGCTGCAGCGCCAGGTGTATGCGGAGATCGTCGGGGATGAATCGGGGAGCACCGGCACGCTCGATTACGATATCTTCGTGGCGTGCAGGACGATGGCAGGCGGCACGATCGATGCGGTGGAGATGCTGCTGGAGGCCAGGCGCACAACGGGCCGGCCGGAGCTGGTGAGGTCCAGGGAAATGAGCGTGGAGCAGGTGCAGGAGATCTACGATTCCCTGGCGGCCACGCGCTCGACGTCCGGGAAGCTCGCAATACTCGTTGGGACGTGGAGGGCGATGGACCCGACGGAGATCGCCTTCTTTCACCGCACGGCCGATGGGGGAAGCATGCGCATCGGGCTCTCCACTCCCCTGTTCCAGCAGGGCCTGGCGCTGGCATTCGGGCAGCCGCTGGAGGCCATACGCCAGGTGGCAATGATCGAGGGAGATGCCGGGCGCACTGCCATCCGCGCCCGCAACGGCGATCTCTCCGATACGGCAATGTCTCCGTTCGCTCCCATCGACTTCATGCTGGCAGCCGCCATCGAACGGCGGCTCGCAGAGGATGGGTCGGTCCGCTTCGTTCCGGATGCCACCATCGATATCACCATGTACGTGTGCGAGGACAAGCTGGACGGCGTGCGTGCACAGGCGCATATCCGGCATCTGGAGGATGGAACCGTGCGCGTCGCCCTCTACTCGCGCAACCAGGGAGAGCTGACGCCGGGTTTTCCGGACGTTGCGGAGCGGCTGTCGCATCTGCCGCACGGCACAGTGCTCGATGGCGAACTCATTGGGCTGGAGCGCGACGGGCGCGTGGCGCATTTCAACAACCTGCAGCAGCGTCTCGGCGTGAAGCTCCCGACGGCGAAGCACCTGGCGAACTATCCCGCCGGATTCGTCGCATACGATATTCTGGTGGAGGAGGATCAGGCCCTGCTTGATATGCCGCTGGAGGAACGCCGCGATCGCCTGGAACGTCTGGCGGCCGCATATGCCATGCCCATCACCGTCCAGCGTCCGTTGAATAACTGGCCTGACGTCGAGACGGAATTCGGCGCGGCGCGCGGGCGGGGAAACGAGGGGCTGGTGCTGAAGCGGCTCGGCAGCCGCTACGAATACGGCAGGCGCGGAAAGGCATGGCTGAAGGCAAAGAAGGAAGGCGGCTCCATCGACGCCGTGATCCGCTACGCCACCGGAGGCTCCGGACGGCGCAGCGGCACGCTCAGCGATTTCACCTTCGGCGTGTGGCGCGTGGAGGACGACGGCACGCGCCGGCTGGTCAATATCGGCAGGGCATACGGGGGCTTCACCAACAAGGAACTGGGCGAACTGAACCGGCTGCTCCGCCCGCTCAGGGGGCAGCGATTCGGGAGCACCTACGAGATAGAGCCGAGAATCGTCTGCGAACTGGTGTACGACTTCATCCAGAAGAACTCCCGCACAGAGGCCGGCTACACGCTGCGCTTCCCCCGCATACGCCGTATCCGCTGGGACCTGGGTCCGGAGGATATGGATACCGTCGCCGATGTGGAACGGCTGTACCGCGAGGACCTTTCCCGCACGACATCGGAGACCGGAGCCATCTACATCCCCGAGACATGAAGAGTCACAGCGGCGCGATATCGTTCGATGGCGCACACTTCCATTTTTTACGAACGGCACATCGGTATTACTCCGTATTTTCGGGCGCCCGGATCGATTTATGCCCCGGGCACGCCGATCGGTACGTAGCAATCTTAACGGAAGTTGGCCATGTCGGAGAAAAAAGCATACGGTCTGCTGGAAGGAAAGCAGGGAATCATTTTCGGACCGTTGGATGAAAGCAGCATCGGCTGGCAGATCGCCCTCGCCGCTTATCGCGAGGGAGCACGTCTCGCGATCTCAAACGTCCCCATCGCGCTGCGTGTGGGGAAGATTCAGGAGCTCGCGGAGCTCTGCGGCAATGCTCCCATCATCGCCTGCGACGCCACCCGCAACGACGAGGTGGACGGCGCATTCCAGGAACTGAAGAACGCGTTTGGCCCGGTTGACTTCATCGTCCACTCCATCGGCATGTCGCAGAACATCCGCAAGTCGATCCCCTACGAGGACCTGAACTACGACTGGTACATGCGCACGCTGGATGTTTCGGCGATTTCGCTGCATCGCATCATCACCTGCGCGATGAGGAACGAGGCCGTCAGGGACGGAGGCAGCATCGTGGCGATGAGCTATATCGCAGCGCAGCGTAACTATCACACGTACTCCGACATGGGGGACGCCAAGGCGCTTCTGGAGTCGATCGTCCGGAGCTACGGCACGCGGCTGGCGAAGCGGGGCATCCGTATCAACACCGTCTCGCAAAGCCCCACCTACACCCGCGCCGGAAGCGGGATCGAAAACTTCGACAAGATGTTCGAGTATGCCGAACGGCTCTCTCCTCTGGGCAACGCATCCGCCGAGGACTGCGGCGACTACGTCGTCACGCTGCTGAGCGATCTCACGCGCAAAGTCACCATGCAGAATCTCTATCACGACGGCGGCTACAGCTCGATGGGCATGACCATCCCGATGCTCGAACTGCTGCATCATGCAATGCAGGACGAGGAGATCATGCAGAAGGCGGGATTGTAGAATGGAAGGGCTGTCGCCCCTCCTCCCGGCGACCGATCACATCCACCGCCAGCCAGTCCATAGCAGTCGATCACCAGTGGAACGAGGCATCCTCTCCCGCCACCAGCCACCTCTCACTGCGTCTGGAAGAGCCCCATGAAGAGACCGAACTGCAGGGTCATGCCGCCGGCGCTCACCTCGGGGACATTGTTCACCTTCGTTCCGGTGCCATCCGTCCAGTCTCCCTCGAACGAGGTGCCGCTGTAACCGATGCCGGCGCGCACCATCACGAACTGCGTGAAGGCATATTCCAGGTTGATCGCCGGGTAGTAGAACAGATGGCTTCGCGTGATGCGCGCATACCGGTTGCTGACATCCGTCGGCCCGGCAACGAAGACGTCCTCGTAGTTCTCCCCTCCATCCCTGCTCTGCGTCATCTCCAGCGTATAGCTTCCGCTTCCCACCATGACGCCGGGAAGAATGGTGAAGGAACGGAAGAGACGGATGGCATAATCGAGCTGTCCTCCCGTCACCACGGAACTGAAGCGGAGCGAACGCTTGTACATGCTGTCGTTGATGGCGACGGCGGCCGAATTGATCCGCGAGCCCCCCGCGCCGAAGACGCCGAGCCGCAGGTTTGGCACCACCAGCAGGCTTATCAGCCCACCCCCGCCGTTCATGAGGAACTCCCCATCGAAATCCGGAAGCCCGAGATCGCTGCTGACCCTGTTCAGCTCGTCGAACTTTGGAAAGGCGAGCATGCCGAGATAGCCCCCACCCACCGCGACATAATACTGGCGCGCATCATCGACGGGGATATCGTCGAAATCATACTCATCCCCGTCCTGCGCATGCAGGGGGATCGATGCCACGATCGCAAGCATGAGCGTTGCGATGATACTGAGCGTGTTCTGTAGACGCATAGATATTGTTTGAGGTAGGTTTACTCTCATGAACTGCGACCGCCTCCAACTGCATGCCAGAGGGGCTAATGCTGGAAGAGCCCGAGGAAGATACCGATCTGTGCGGCAAATCCATTGGCGCTGATCGACGGCGCATCGAGAAGCTCCACGCCTCCTTCGTCGGACCACGGCGTGGCGCGGATGCTGGTGTTGTACCCGGCGCCCACGCGCACCATGATATTGGGCGTCAGCGTGTACTCGAAGTTCACCGTGGGATAGACGAGGACATGATAGCTCAGCGCGCGCGCGAACCTGTTGAAGTTCGTCAGGTTCGTGGCGGTATCCCCCTGGAAAATGGGGCCGCTGAAGACATCGAAGAAGTTCGCCCCCGCATTGCTCGTCTGCGAGGCACCGAGCGTGTTGCGTCCATAGCCGAGCATCACCCCCGCAAAGATCGTGAAGGCCGATGACACCTGGATGGCGGCGTAGTCCGCCTGGATAGCGCCGAAGACATTGGTGAAATAGATGGTCCGTGTGTAGGTGGTATCCTGCAGGCGCGCCTGTCTGCTGATCTGCGTGGTGCCGAGACCGCCATAGAACCCGATGCGCAGATTCGGGATGAATCCCGGCGTAAATGTCAGGCCGAATACATCAAGGTTCATCGGACCACTGAAACTGCCCAGCCCCAGCCGGCTGCTGACATCGTTGATGGGATCATAATCGGGGAAAGCGAACATGCGGACATAGCCGGCGCCAACCCCGAAGTAGGGAAGGCGTTCAACGACATATTCCTCCTCTCCCCCTTCCTCCTGCGCCTGCAGAACCACAGGCCCGCAGGCTGCAAGGATCAGGACAAGACACGCCGTGCCGAAAAACGTTCTGATCATTATGTACCTCGAAGGTTCTCAACAGTAGTCCCCCTGCACACCCGACGGGCATCCCACGATCGCCGCTTGCGGAACAGCCTCTCATACCCGGGTTGCATCCACCACCGTGCCGAATGTGAACGGCATGACGGATGATCCGGTACATCTGCGGCCCGCACATGCCGGAGCGCCTTCATTCCGCAAAATTTCGGGCAAACCTACTAAATGCGCAAAGAAATGGGAACCGGGCGGGTGAATCGGCAGCGCATACCAGGATGCATAACCGGACGGATGACAGGAGAAATGGAGGCCGGATGTGGCGACCGGCGGCTTCCGCGGCCACGCGAATATCTGCCGCGTTCCAGCCGTGCATATGCGGCGGAGCCATCACGGGCCGGCGTCCATGATGGCCCCTGCAGCAGAACTCCCGCTGCGGCGCATTACCTGCCCGTACCCTGGATGGCGAACTGGTAGGTGAGGCCGAACAGGCCGCTGACGGTCTGGTAGTTCCCCGCAACCTCGCGCTGTGCATCGGTAAGATCGCCCGGATCGATGAATTCATTGAGCGCGAACCCACCCGTAATGGTGATGCCGAGCCACCCGTTCGCATCCACATGAACCGGGATCACGACGCCTATGCGCGGCTCCAGTGTGACCTGCACCCGGTCGAATTCCGCATCGGTCATATTGCGGGTGGCGGTCTCGCTGCCGGAACCATTCCTGCGGGTGACGGAGCCGCCGAGGGGGAGCCCGAAGTTCATTCCCAGCCAAAACGCCCCGAACTGAAAACCGGGAAGGATATCCAGATAGCCTACACGGCTCGACGAGTAGTACTCGGCGCTGCTGAGGCTCCGGATACGGACCGCGCGGCTTTCATAGCCGAGCGTGAAGGTGCCGGCCATGCCCGGCGTGAGCGGGTACGCCATCTCCGCACCGAATCGCCATGAGAATGATGGCGCAACCTTGCTCCCCTGCGGCGGTTCGATGCTCATCGACGCACCTGCTGCAAAGCCAGGTCCGATTGTCAAATAGGATGTGGCTCTGTCCCGGGGAAAATCCCCCTGGGCATGGAGCTGGATGGCGTGTCCCGTCAGAACGAGTAACGCCGCGGCGCATAGCGCACGTAGTGGTCGGGAAGTAGAATTCATAGCTGATATGCTTGTGAAACGGGTGTTGCTCATCCGCCTGCTGCAGGGGCATCGGGGGCGGTATCGAAAGCGTCCGGCGGATGCCGCCCCCGGCGGAATGCTGCGGGAGAGTTCTCCGGAAGTCCTGAAGGAGATATGACAACGATCCCGGGTAAAACAGGACATTCTCCTCCGGAGGCCGGCTACCGCATGAGATTGTACGAGGCGATCGCCCAGCCGGTGTGCCCGACCTCCAGCAGTCCCCTGCCGCTCCCGTCATCGTACAGCTTCACGGAATCGGCCTGCACAAAGCTCCCCAGCTTTGGCGAATACCACATCGTGAGATGGAGCACGGCTTCCCGGTGGATCGTTCCCTCATCCACGGTGATCGTACGGATGGAGGAGGATTTCACCGTATAGAGCGGTCCCTGCGCCGTCGGCACGATCTCCGGTCCCAGAAACTTCTGCGCGGCCGTGGCCCTCACCACGCGGCCTACCCCCGATGAAGGATGCAGCGTGGAATCGAGCAACGCCTGCTCGACATCGATCTTCAATCCATAGGGATGGATGATCCACGCCGCCGGGATTCTCATCCACGTCAGCCCCGCAAGGGGAAGCGCGATGGGGGGATCGTACAGCGCAACGTCACCACTCGATTCGTAATGGACGAAGCTCGTATCGTCTCCATGCTGGAGGAATGGTACGACGATCACCCTGCCCGCATAGGCCGGCAACTGCTGCGCTACATGGATGGTGAAGGTGTCGCGCGGATCGCGGCGTCTCACCCCCGCGCTGTCGGAATACCGCTGGCCGAGCATGCTGCCGCCGACCTTCGGCGCCTCCGTCGATGCATCGAAACCGACACCATCCTCCCCGCAGGCTGCAACGATGGCGGTCATCAGGAGGATCACTGTGGCAAAACTACCATATCTCATACTGCCCGCTGCCTTCATGATGTGATAGTATCACGACGTGTACAGGCCCGATTCTCTTCAGCCCGTCGCGGGATGGCGGAGAAAATCGCTCATGTGCGCAGGTTTCCCCCGCCAGCAGACTACTCGCGCGCGGTGCCCGGAATGCCGATCTGTCCGGTCAGACCGATACGGAGCGAAAAGGTGCCGGTATTCCGTATGACACGATCCACTTCCTGTCCGGGACTGAACATGAAATGTTCGGACATATTATTCAGCGCATACCCGGCCATGATGGTGACTCCGAGCCATCCGATCCGGTTGTCATAAACAGGTATGACAGCGCCGATGCACGGCTCCAGAAGCACGTTCAGGCTGTCCGCATCCGGATCGAGATCCGACTCGTTCACGCGCGCGTCCGGGCCATTCCGCCACGTCCGGGTTCCCCCCGTGGGCACGCCGATGTCGAAGCCTAGATGCAGCGCGCTGATGTTGATCCCGGGCGAAAATGTCAGGTAGTTCACCGCACGCTTCTCCCACACCGACGTCTCCTGAAACCAGCGGAACCCGGCCGCACGCCGTTCCACTCCCATGCCCAGCGTGGCATCGACCACCGGGGTAATGGGATAGGTGGCATCCAGGCCGAATCGGTAGGAGTACACCGGAAACACCAGCCAGTACAGGGCCGGATCGACCGAAACCGTGGCGCCGCCGGAATAGCCGGGACCAAGCGAGAACATCTGTGTGGCGGTAATCTCCGGGGACTGCGCACGCCCGGCCGTACCTGCGACAAGAAATACGGACAGCAGGGGAAGGGAACGAACCACAGTCCTGAACGTTATCATGATTCACGGACTCCCTGGTGAGCGAAAACCGGACGGAAATACGGATGCCTGCAAACGGGGGAGAATGGAGTGAGACCGATAGAACGGCCCGGGCGGAATATAGGTTATCGGTACAGCCCGGCAAAGCGTAAATGGTGCGGGATGACAGGGACCATTCGCAAAAGCGCGGATAAAATCCGGCTGCGGATGATCCGGCGGATGATCTGTCGCCAGACGGGCATGATCGGCGGCTGTACGTCCGGTCCCGTCCGGAACCGAATTCCGGACGAGACCAGGTTGCGAACATCGGAAAAGAAGGCTCCCGCGGGCAGCTTTTCGTCCGCTACATTCCCCCGCCGTCGAACCACGTGTATTTCAGGTCGATACGGGCCATGGCGTCCAGGGGATAATCGCGCACGTTGGGCTGCAGCAGCCGGTAATGCATCTCGTAGAAGAGGGGCATGATCGGCGCATCATTCATGGCGATCTGCTCGGCATCGGCATAATGCTTCATCTGCGCGATGTGATCGATGGTTGACACCCCCTTGCGGAACAATGCATTGAACTGCGGGCTATCATACCGCGAGCTGTTCGGATAGCTTGGCAGCCCCTCCTTTTCCGGGACCAGTTCACCGTTGAGCAGCACCAGATAGGTTTCGGGATCGGGATAGTCGCCGTACCAGCGCGTCCCCCAGAAATCGAGCCTGCCCAACTGCGCCTGATCCATCAACTGCGGAAATTCCAGCACCTTGATCTCCACCTTCACGTTCAACGCCGTGCGGAGCATCTCCTGCACCGCCTGCGCCACCTGTCCAAGCCTCGGCTCGGGATAGACGTGCAGCGTGACCACCGGAAATCCCTTCCCCTCGGGATATCCCGCCTGCGCCAGCAGCCGCTTCGCCTCGGCGGGATCGTACGAATAGCCCTGTATCGATTCCACCGGATACCCCTTGAACACCGGCGGCACCAGCCCGTGAACTGCCGGCGCATACGGGGAATTCTGCAGCACGAAGCGCACGAGCTTCTCCCGGTCGATGGCATAGTTGAACGCGCGGCGCACATCGCCGTTGGCGAATGGCGGCTTCCGGTTGTTGAAATCGAAATACCACGTCAGCATCGCCGGCGTAGCCTGCAACTGGTAGTTCTCGAATTCCGGACGCAGATGCCGGCTGGAATCGACGACCGCCGTGAACTGCTCGGTGGGAATGCCGAACGATTCGCTCAGATTTCCCGAGGCGAATTCATTGAACTGCATCTTGTCATCCTTGATGAACAGGAAGCGGATCTCATCAAGAAATGGAAGCTGATTTCCCTCCGCATCATGTCCCCAGTACTTCGGATTGCGGCGCAGCACCAACTCGCGATCGTGCTCCCAGCTTGCGAAGACGAATGGCCCGGTTCCCACGGGATGGCGGAAGAAATCCTCCCGGTATGTCTCCACCGCCTCGCGCGGCACGACATCACCGAGAGAATTCACCAGGTAGTAGATAAATGGCGCGTATGGGCTGACCAGCTCGATCTGGAAGGTGGAATCATCGATCACCTGGAACCCCTCGATCGGCCCCGGCTCCTGCGCGCCGCCGGCTCCCGCCCCGCCGGCGGTCATCGCCAGAATGGCGTTGTAATACTCGGTCGCCCCCTTCACCTTGTCCTTGAACGCCCAGAATGCAACGGTGCTGGTGCGGGGATCGCAGCAGCGGGTGAAGGAATAGCGCACATCCTCCGCCGTCAGCCGCCGCCCCTTCGCTCCCGGGAAGCAGGAGTCGCCATGGAAGAAGGCATCGGTGCGCAGCTTGAACGTGTAGATACGCCCGTCGGCGCTGATGGCGGGAAGCTCCTTCGCGAGCTCCGGAATCAGTTCCAGATCGCCGTTCAGATCCACCAGCCGGTCGAAAACCTGCGACGCAATGTCATCGGCGTGCTTGGAATTGATAAGCACCGGGTCCAGCCCCTTCGGACTCCCGCGCAGGACGTTGGAAACGAAGGTTCCGCCGTACTTCTTTCCCCCCTGCCCGGGCGTCTGCACCTGCGTCCTGTCGGCCTCACCGCCGCAGCCGGCCATGAGCAATGCGATGCACAGAATGACGAGAGCCTGCGACGCCGCGACGACCGGCGATTGAGATCTGCAACAATTCATCTGATTCGGCTTGTGTGTGTTCGCGGGACATCGTTGACGACAGGCGTCCCGCGGATTCGATGGTGTGCCCGCCGTCTCTGCCGGCCGCGCATAAATGGAAGCGCCCCGACGGCGAAGTCGGGGCGCTTGAGGCAAAGAGTCGGGGAGGCCGGATTTGAACCGACGACCTTCTGCTCCCAAAGCAGACGCGATACCGGGCTACGCTACTCCCCGATCGACGGAGGACAAAGCTCGCGATTCTCCCGGCAGTTCGCAAGCTCCTTCTGGAAAAAAAGCTGAGGTCATGACCAATGGTTAATAGTTGAACGTTGCTGGCGGCGGGAAGATCCGCCCTTCGTACCGCCACAGTCTACCAGCCAACGACCAACCACGGCCCGGCGTCAGCTCCGCTTCGCGAGCTGCTTCTTCAGATTCTCGATCACGGGCACCGGACTCGGGTCCGTGCCGTTGAGCACCGCAAGATAATAGCTGACCCAGTCGCCGAGATAGATCAGCGAGAAGAGCCGGGCGAGCAGCGTCTCCCCCTGCGAACGCACTTCGTACGTGGCTCCCGCGCTCCTGCCGATGATCTTCCGGGTGATGTCCAGGCGCGCCGACACACGGTCGTGATCATCGTTGTCGCGCAGGAAGATTGCGACGAAACGACGGATGAGATCCGTCGGATGCTGCCAGCCATTGATCTCGTTATGGTTCATTTCCGGCAGCAGGTTGCCGAATGCCAGGTACTTCGCATTCTCCTGGATCTGCCCGCGCCAGCGGAGGTTCACGGTGTCCAGCCGGTCGGAGGCGGAATAGACCACCGGCACGTTGCCATTGATCTTCTGCGCCAGATTGAATGCGGTGTTGCCGCTCTTTGGTCCCGCCGAATATTTCTTCGCCAGCGTTTCGAGCAGTGTTATCGCCTCCTCGATTCCCCGCTCTGTCTCCTCCCGCACCTGCACGCCGAACAGTTCCGATTTCACCGCCAGCGTGTACAGCAGCGGAAAGAAGCTGTAGGCCAGCGCCGCACGAGGCTGAAGCCCTCCGGGCAGCACGATTTTTTTCTGCCGGTTCTCGTCGGCGAGCTCGCCGAGACGCCCTCCGGTGGTCATCACCAGCACCTGCCCCGCCCCCTGCGCCGCCTCGTACGCCGAAAGCGTCTCCTCGGTATTGCCGCTGTACGAGCTGGCAACCACCGTGGTGCGCCGGTCCACCGCCGGCGGCTGGTAGCTTCGGAACACATGGATATCGACGCCGCCGTTGTCGGCGAAGCTGGAGATATAGCTTCTGAAAAGATCGCCGCCGATGGCCGACCCTCCCATGCCGAGAATCAGTATGCGACGAGCTTTCGTCCTGTTGAGCGTCGGTGCGTTCCGGCCGAGTTCGACTCCCTCCCGCGCGAACCGGGGAAAGTTGAGGATTGCCGAGTGCATGTCGGAAGGGTCGTGAGAGCGAAGAGATGCTGCGTCCATGTACGATCTACAGGTTATGGTTGGAAGGATGCCACCACGCGGCGTTGCCCAGCGAACATGAAAATAGTACGGCTACGTTGTCACGCCGTCGCGTTACTGCCTCGTATGCGGTTCACCATGCGAATTGTCGATTGCAGCACGATGCAGGAATCGCGCGGAGCGAAGTGGAATGAAATGTTCGCAACTATGATTTGTACCTAATAAATAAAATATGACGGAATATGCACTGCCGCGCCGGTCCCTGCGCCGCTGCCGTCGTCAGGTATTTCGTATGGAGATGGATTCACATGTATCAGCGGCCGGGCACGGGCTCATTGCCGCAACCGATACCCGTAGAGCCAGCGGGCCTCGGCAGTCCCCACATTTCGTACTGTGTGGACGGTGTGCGCGGGGATCAGTATCTCCTCGCCGGTCACGGGCTTCTGCATCAACCCGGCGAGATCGAGCTCCATCTCCCCCTCCACCAGCATGAAGAGCTCGTCGGTCTCATGCACGAAGTCATGCCAGACCTTCCCCGGGGGATCGACCCACAGGCCGCAACCGAACCCCCGTTCGCGCCAGTTCGTTTCCACTTCCTCACAATTCATGATGCGCCTCCCGATGCAGGGGAACGCCGTCCGCCATACCGCGGCTACACATAACTTCGCCCCCGTATCGCCCTGTTGATCAGCCCCAGAATTGCGGCGAAGATCGCCGATCCTATGATCGACCAGATTATGGGAAAGGGCTCGCCGCCTATGTCGATGGCAAGCAGCTCCGGCCATCCGAGTTCGCGGGCCACCCATCCCCCCAGATAGGCGCCGATCAGCCCGACGACGATCGAAACCAGACATCCACCCACCGAATATCCCACGAGCGCCTGCCCAAGTCCCCCGCAGATCGCGGCGATCAGGAGCAGGACGAGAAAGCTTCCCAGAGTCATCGCATGTATCCTCCTTCGCGGCTCACCGGGGCCGCCATGAGAGAGAGCACAGCATGTATCGGGCCAGAACAGATGGGACAGCTGCGGCCGGAGCGTATCGCCGGTCGCCCCGAGGAGGCTCCCGCTCCGGCTCATCACCGCACGGGGGCATGCAACATGATCAGGAACCCCTTTCCGCAATTCCCCATGCGCGCAGCGCCTCGGTCACACGGTCGGCCGGACGTCCGAGCGCGGCCTTTTCGCCATATTCCAGAATGGGACGCTGGATCAGCCCCGGATGCTCCGCCATCGCGTCGATGATGCGGTCATCGGATATCGAGGGATCGCCCAATTCCAGCTCCCGGTACTCGGGCTCGCGCGGCCTGAGCAGTTCGCGCGGGGCGATGCCCATCTTGGCGATAAGTTCAACAAGCTTCGCACGCGACAGGGGATCGGTGATGTAGTTGATGGCATCGTACGCCACACCTGCCTCATTGAGGCGTTTCATTACATCGCGGCAGGTGGAGCAGGTAGGCTTCTCGTAGATAGTGAGCGTAGGCATGATGAAATCGGGCGGAAAATGAATGCTGCGGAACAGCCGGCCCGCCGACAGATGCAATCGGAAGGCCGGTCCGGGATCACGGCGGACGGGAATCATTCCCCGCTGCCACCTTCGATGATGATCACGTCGCCGAAATCGGTGGCGGCGATCACACGTTCGCAGAGCGCCTCGTCGAGCACGAGCTGCGCGAAATCGGCGTTGTGGTGCTCGGCGAACGGCGTCTCCTCACCATACTGGGTGAGGATGTACTCGATCGACGAACGGAGCGAATTGATAAGATCCTCGTTGCTCAGGTCCTCCGGCTCCCACACCAGACGGGCCCAGTAGAAACGTTCCGCCGCAATACGCTCCTCGGGATAATCATATGCATAGCAGTCCAGATCCTCGCGCTCGAAGATCGTCTCGTGGGGGATCACGGTGCTGTCCAGCAGGAACGTGCCGGTCTGATAGAACGTCGCCTCGACCAGATCGTCGTCATCGAGGTCATCCTCATCCATATCGTCAAGTTCCGTCTCGCCATCGTCCGCCGCCTCCCCGTTCTCCTCTTCCTTCTCCTGATCGAGCACTGTCTCGTAGTCATATGGAACGATCTCCTCCACATCATCCCCCTCCTCCAGCGATTCCGCCTCGGCGATATGGAAGTTGAGGAACCACCACCTGCTCACCGTTACGATAAGATTACTGTAGTCATGGGGCGAGGTAATGACCGTGGAGAGCCCGAAACCGGCATCGGTGCCGACCTGCCGCAGCAGGGTCCGGACCAGTCCGAACGCGGCGCGGGCGTACTCCGGCGCGACGAACGCCTCGGAGATGCGCGCCATGACGGCGTGGGGATTGCTCAGCTCCGGGAACTTCGTGGCCGGATCTACGTGATTGTTGTCCATCATCTGTGAAAATGTAAAGTATGAGATGCCTGTGTCAGATGCTGCGCGAATATACGGAGGATGCGCCCAGCGGCTATGCCCCGGCAAGCCCTCTGCAGCCAGGCACAACTTGCATGCCGGTGGGGTCGGTGTCGGGAGCTGTTGTGGATTATGCAGGCTGCTGCGCCGTGCCACACCTGCCCACCATCATTACGGGCAGGCACCCGGTGATTGACGGCCACCGCGCAGCGGCCACGGGTGAACTTCACCGGATTCGCATACATACCGGACGGGATCGTCACGCCGCTTCGCTCCTCGCGATGCCCCGACGACACCCATCGCCGCCCAATCCCCCAAACCTGCACGCTCCGGCAATTCCGGCCTCCCTCCCTTTTCTCCCCAACCCCTCTCCCCTCCTCCCCCGCCTCTCCCCACACATCCCCCCCGACGACTTCTTCTTTTGACTTTTGCCTTTTGCCTTTTGACTTTGAACTATTCCTCCCTACTTCCTCACGCTCCCCTCCTCGAAGCTCCAGAAGAGAAGATCGAGTTCCTGCAGCGGAAGCCCCGAGCGCTCAGCAAGCGCGCGGAAGCGTTCCTCCAGGGCGAGATAGGCACGGCGGGTGCCGACGGTTTTCGGCATCGCATCAATGGCGCCGCAGCGGAACAGGTGCTTCAGGATATGGCGGTCGATGATGGCCAGATCCACGGCACCGATATTCCGGAGAAAATGCGACGACTCCTTCCAGCCCAGCCCCTTCACGTTCTCCACGAACCAGAGCCGCCGCGCGGCATCATCGAGCGCAGGCGACCGGAGCACATCCATGATCTCGGCGGCGCGTTCGGCAGCCGCCAGCAGCCGCGCTCCCTTCCGGTTATGAAAGCGGATGTAGTGCGACGGATCGCGCAGGTGGGGCGTGGGATCGAAGCGGACCTCCGGAAAATCGCGCGCGCGGAGCTCGGCGATCACGGCCTCCGCATGCACGGCACGGGACTGCGGCGTCAGCATGCAGTAGAAGAGTTCGTAGAGATACTCCGACGGCGGCACCTGCCGGAACTCGCGCAGCCGCTGCCGGATGGTCTTCGCATGCCGTTCAAAATGTTCGATGTATTCCCCCGGAAGCCTCGGGAAACTGCTCATGGTGATCCGCCCGCCGGGGGAATCGCCTCCCCCGGCGCCTGTTCGTTGATGATTACCGCCTGATGACGGAGCGCGTCCGGCGTTCACCGCCTGCTTCGAGCCGCAGGAAGCAGACGCCGGCCGGCAGATGCCCGCTTCGGCCATCTCCACGCTTCGCACCACGGAAGCGCTGCCGAAATGGCATCCGGTGATGCAGACGCCCCCTGCACCATCGATGACCGCGGCAAGCCCGGCATCGTGATCGCCACCACCGCGCACGCCCCGGCGCACATTCCCCCCGCATCGAATTTCGCGATGAAGACGTCGGGCTCCCCGCTCCCATCAGCAACGACTCGCCGAGGCAGACCGAATCGCCGTCAGCGCTTCACGATCTGCCCACTCCACCTGCGGCTGCCGCTTGAAATCTCCACGTAGTACACGCCGGCCGGCTGCCCTGCCAGATCCACGCTGCGGCGATAGGGGGCGCCGGTCGCTCCGGATAGCTCGCGCAGCACCTCGCCGCCGACGCCGTTGCGGACAACCAGAAGCACCTCGCGCACGGTCGTCATGCCGAGCTCCACGGTGAACGCACCTGCCGTAGGCTGGGGATAGAGCCGGAGCTCCTCCGCCGTCGTTTCATCGTACACGCCCGCGATCATCACCGGCACCGGATCGGACGTGGCGCTGCATCCCTCCAGATTCGTCACGCGCACCCGGTAGTCGCCCGATTCCACAGGTGTGTACCGCCCGTCCGTGGCGCCGCTGATCACCTCGTCATTCCGCAGCCACTGATATGCATCCGCCACGCTCGACTCCAGAACCGCACCGTTCCGCTCGATGGTCGGCTTCGCCGGAGAAGGCCGGCGGGTTACGGTCACCGACTGGGATGTCCCGGTGCAGCCGGCCGCGTTGGCGACGGTGACGTAGTATTCGCCGGGCTCGGTGACATTGATCATACGCGTGGGGGCGCCGGTGGACCACTGATACGAGGCATATCCCTCACCGGCATCGAGCTGGACGCTTGATCCCTGGCAGACTGCAAGCGGGCCCCCCACGGAGATGCTCGGTGAGGGGGCGCCGAAGACGACGAGGTTGACGCCATTGTCCGTCCCGATCACGGCCGGGCTGCTGGAGATGACACGAATCCGGTACCTGTTCCCCGGATCGATCGTGGAAGGCACGGTGCCCGTGATCACATCATCCCCGACCCCGTTGCGCGTGCCAAGTACCGTAGGACTGGTGAAGCTCCCGCTCGAATCGGAGAGCTGCGCGGTGAAGACGTTGTCGTTGTTGAAAACGCCGGTGATGGAGAAGGGAATCCCCAGGGGATTTCCGGCGCAGAACGGACTGCCGGAAATCGACCCCGTCACGATCGTCGGGTCCTCGCCGAGCTTGCCGAAGAAGATATCGCCCCCTCCTGCGTGCGCAAGTTCCGACGGACCGAACCGGATGGCCGAGGAATACATCCCGCCGACGAGCACTTCGGCGCGGCGCGTGATGGCCACGCATGTCCCCTTGTCGGCGTTCGGGCCACCGTGCGTGCGCACCCACTGCACCTCGCCCGGACCGCTGATCATGATGACGAAGATGTCGCCGTTCCCTGAATCGGCCACCTGTACGCCGCCGATCCATGCGGAATCCTGAAAGCGCCCGGTGAAACAGGTAGTGCCCAGATTATCCACGGTGACGGCGAAGCCGGTATCCGCCCCCTTCCCTCCCCCCTGAACCACCCACCGGCGCGTGCCGGTGCCGTCGAACTTCGCCATGAAGATATCGTCGCCGCCGAAGGAGGTGAGCGTGGTATCGCCGAACCGTGCCTGGTCGGTGAAGGTGCCGGTGAGATAGGAGTTGCCGAAGAGATCGACGGCAAGATTATAGAGATGATCGTCTCCCGGTCCCCCCTCGCGCACGGCCCACTGAAACACACCGTTGGTATTGAACTTCGAGAGAAAGATGTTCTGTCCGGTGAACCCATCGGACCCGGTGGTATTGCCGAAGAGACTGAGGCCGAAGAAATCCCCGGCGACATAGAAGCTCCCCGCCTGGTTCACGGCCACAGCGCGCGCGACATCGTCCTCGGGCGAACCCTTGCTGACGGCCCACTTCACCTCGCCGAACGAATCATACCGCGCCGCGAAGATATCCTTCCCGCCGACGCTCGTCACTTCCAGCGTATCGAACGTGGCGGTTCCCTGGAATGAGCCGACGACGATGCAGTCGCCAAGCACCGAATCGATTGCGACGCCGGCGGCGGCATCAGGCTCCGTTCCCCCGCCGCGCCGTGCCCATTGCACTATGCCGGCCGAATCGAGCCGCACGACGAACATATCGGAGCTTCCGACGCTGTTGAGCGTGTGAACGCCGAACGAGATATTGCCGCTGAAGCCACCGGAGACATAGCTGTTCCCCATTTTATCCACCGCGATGGCGGGGGTGAGGAAATCGCCCGATCCCGTCCCCTGAACCACCCACAGCAGCACGCCGGCCGCATTGTACTTGGCGATGAAGAGACCGACCCGTGCGCCGTTGTCCAGAGTCGTCGCACCGAACGCGATCCTTTTGTCGAATGTACCGGCCACATAGCTGTTGCCGGCGTCGTCGAGCCCCATGCTGGTGATGAGATCCTGATGCGGACCGCCCGCCTTCCTGGCCCACTGCCAGCTCTGCGCCCGCAACATCGGAGCGGCCATCATGCCTGCAAGTAGAATGGTGGCGATTGCTGCAATCAGACGATGATGATATAACATCATGAAACTTCCTGTGGCTATGAATAATTGCGATCGATGATACCGGAGCATGCGCCCGTTGCTCCGACACCGATGGTTTCCATGCGTGCGAAGAAGACCGGACACCGGGTCCAGACCGGCGATCACCTTCCTCCCGGAAGCTGCCGTACCGCATTCAGCGCGTTGCGGCAGCAGGATACGCGGGGAAAACCCGTAATGACGGCGGGGAAATTACCCAGAATTCCGGGATCGGACGACTGCGGGAACAATCCCCGGACCTTCGCGAAAAAAGCGCCGGAAATTCTCGGCGCCTGATAAGTCGCTATGCCCGATCGCGTTTCCCTGCACGTGGCATGCATGCATTGCCACCGGAACGGCCGCCCCGCATCCCATGCGACGCCCCGGCCCCCCGCACCGAATACATGCGCAACAGGCCCGGCCATCGGCATGTGCATGTTCATCGCTTCACGATCCGGCCGTTCCAGCGCCGTTCACCGCATACGAGCTCGATGTGGTACAAACCGGCGGGGCTGCCGCTCAGATCCACCGTCCTGTGATATGTTCCGCCGCCGCTTGGCGCCGCCTCGCGCATCACCTCTTCGCCGAGCCCGTTCCGGATCACCAGCAGCGCATCCCCCGTGCACCCGGCCGGAAGGTCTACGATGAAGATGCCGGCCGTCGGCTGCGGGTACAGCAGGAGGTCGCCGGCCGGCCTCTCCCGCTCCACCTCCGACACCGATACCGTCACCGGGTCCGATTCACTGCTGCATCCGGTTGCATTCGTGACGCGCACACGGTAGGTGCCGGGCTGCATGGCGGCATATATGCGTCCGGTGGCGCTGTCGATAACCTGATCCTCCAGCAGCCACTGGTACGAATCTGCCGCACTCGATTCCAGCAGCAGACCATTAATCATCACCGTCGGCTTCTCCGGCAGCGGGCTCACCACCACCTTCGTGAATGCGGATGTTCCGGAGCAGCCGGCCTCGATCGTCGTCGTTACCGAGAATTCCCCGGACTCGCGCACCGTTATCATGCGCGTGGTTGCGCCGTTCGACCAGCGGTAATCGGCATATCCGGCGCCTGCATCCAGGACAACGCTGTCCCCGGCGCAGAAGGCGAGTGTATCGCTCGCGACGATCTCCGGCTTCACCGGACCGCCGAGGATCAGGCTGGCGCCGCTCTCCGGACTGGCCGTCACGGGATCGCTGGAGACCACCCGCACGCGATAGGAATTCCCCGGGGGAGCCGTGGCGGGAATCGCCGCTGTGATGACCCCGCCCAGCGTCCCTCCGAACGTACCGAGCGCCGTCGGCGATGCGAAGTTGCCGGCGGCGTCGGAAAGCTGCGCGGTGAAGATGTTCGATCTGTTGAATGGACGCGGCGCCACATTGAAGGGGATGGTGATCGGCGCACCGGAGCAATATGGCCCTGGCGAAACCACTCCGACCATGATGTCGGGACTTGGCCCGAGCCTGGCGACGAAGAGATCGGTGGAGCCGATTCCCGATAGAACGATGTCGCCCATGACGATGCTCGCCAGATAGGTGCCTGCCACGACGAACTCTCCACCGCCGCTGGTGGCAATGGAAACTCCCTGATCGCTCTCCGTGGACCCTGCGGGGAGCACCCAGCGGAATCCCCCATCCGCATCATAGCTCGCCACGAACACATCTCCCCTTCCGGCATCGAAGATACCTGTCCCGCCGAACGTCGTCATTCCGCCGAAACCGCCGAACCGTCCGGTGAGATAGCAGGCGCCGTCGCCGTCGATCACGATGTCGTTCGCAAGATCCGATCCCTGTCCGCCGGCCCCCTGCGCCCACTGGTAGTTCCCGAACGCATCGTATTTCAGTATGAAGATATCGTTGCCGCCGAACGACGGGAGCAGCGTATCCCCAAACGCCATCGTGTAGACGTAGCTCCCGCAGGTGTAGGAATTTCCTTCCGGATCGGCGGCGATGCTGTAGCCGTGATCGCTCGTATAGCCCCCCATGCCGTTCGCCCACTCCACGAACCCATCCGGATCGAGCTTCATCACGAACACGTCGGTGGTGGTCTGGCTTCCGACCTTGTTCAGATAATACGGCCCGAAGACCGGCGTTCCGGCATAATCGCCGGTCACATAGCAGTTCCCATAGCGATCGGCCGCTATCGCGTTGCCGACATCGCTCTCCGAGCCTCCGCATGCCGTGGCCCACTGGGAGATGCCCGCGGCATTGTATTTAACGACGAAGACATCGGTCAGGCCGCTGCCGAGCACGTTGAAATTGCCGAACGTGGCGACGTTGCGGAATGATCCGGTGATGAAAATATTCCCCAGGCTGTCCAGGGCGATGCCCCGGGAGAGTACGGGCTCCTCGCCGCCGCCATGCCGCGCCCAGAGGAAGCGCCCCGATGAATCACACTTCGCGAGAAAGATATCGGTGCTTCCCAGGCTCGACAGCACGGTAGCGCCAAGCTGCGCGCTGTTTGTGAACGAGCCGGTGAGATAGCAGTTTCCCTGGCGGTCAACCGCGAGCGAGGGATCACGATATTCCCCCGTGCCCGTCCCGACCGTCACCCACAGCAGTGTGCCCGCCGGGCTGAACTTCACCAGATACAGGCCGGTGAAATTGCCATTGGTGAGCGTGGTATCGCCGAATCGGATGGACCTGAAGAAGCTGCCGGTCATGTAGATGTTGCCGGCTCCATCCATGCCGATAGCGCTGACATTGTCCGCGGTAAGACCGCCGTAGGCGCGCCCCCAGTACCACATCTGCGCATGGAGATCGGAGACGGAAAGCATTGTTCCGAGGAGAACCAGAGAGATGAGGAATGCAGGATGTAGGATGTTCCGCATAACAGACAATTCGGATCAATGTGGCATGCCGCGAGCCGGGGCGCTCCCCCCGGTATCCGGCGTCGATATGCCAGCGGCCAGGAAGACGTTCGGAACACTGCGAGAACCGGTGCATGCTATCTGACCGGCACCGAAACTTCATGCGAACGGGGCTCATCCCGAACGGCGCCGTCCCGGCACGCCTGATGAGCAGCAGATATGAAGTTTCCAGTATTTTCCACGTTCCTGAACTGACATACGGCATACAATTTACGTAACGTGCGAGCCGTAACGAACTACACATCCGCACCGGCCGGCGTCATGCGGAAACCGGCATCTGGAATATGCGCAGACCAGCCCTCACATCCCGCGAACTTCTCGATACCATTGCCGATTCCTGGTGCCGGCGCAACCGGCCGGAATCGATGAACACCGACTGGGGGCAGTCGCTGCTCGCCTACGGCCTCCTGGCGACGCTGCGCGCCACCGGCAATGAACAGGCGCGGGAATATCTCCGGCGATGGCTTACCTACCATCTTGGCACGGGGGTCCATGTCACGTACTTCGTCGGGTCGTGGAGCATCGGGCTTCTCTATCCCGAGGTGATCGATGCGTTCCCCGAATTCGAGGGATCGTTACGGGCTACCGCAGACCGGATCTACACCTTCATCCGGGAGAAGGCCATCCGCAATGGCGCGCGCGTCATCCTGCACAACGTTGATCTTCCGCATATCTATGTCGATACGGTCTACTACACCACGCCGGTGCTTGCAAAACTCGGCGCGGCGCTCGGACGCAACGAGTGGCGCACAGACGCGCTGCTGCAGCTTCGCTCCCATCTCGATATCCTCCGCGATCCCGCCACGGGCTTCTCGATTCACTGCCAGGAAAATCTTTCCGGGCATCGATCCGGCGGGGCATGGGCGCGGGGAAATGGCTGGATTGCGATGACCTGCGTGGAACTGCTGCCCTATCTGAAACAGGGATCGAAGGAATGGTGCGAGGTGCTCGCCATCTTCACCAACCTTATGACGGCGCTCCTTCCCTACCAGACCCGCCGGGGACTGTGGCGCACCATCATCGACGACAGACACGCATATGAGGAAACGTCCGCCTCCGCGATGTTCCTCTTCGCACTGGCGCGGGCACGTAATCATGACTGGCTCCCGCAGACGTTCACGGAACCCGCCGAACGCTGCGCCCATGCGCTGCGGTCACATGTCGATCCCGAAGGGCGCCTGCTCGGCTGCTCCGAGGGAACCTGGCCCGGAACACCGGAATACTACAAGGCGCTGAACTGCGGCGAATGGTGGTGGGGGACGGGGGCCTGCATGCTGGCACTGGCCGAACTCTCCCGCACTTCATCGGCAGCCGCACCGTGAGCCCGGTACGGCTGCCATGCACCGGAACCGGCATGCGGCCCGAACCCTTTCCCGCCGATCCGGTTTTTCATCCTATGAACCATCGTGCATTGATATGTTCGCAACCCGGCGCCCGCGCGCGCAGGCGGCAGATCCGGCCGGATTCCGGATGGCGCCGCGCCTGCCGCACGACACGCGACGGGTGCTATCCGCCATTTATCCATACTCCCGGCATGTCCTCCCCCGCCGCTGTACCATGCCCATGATGTCCCCCGAAACCGCCCCCGGCAGCCATGCGCTCGACCTTGTTTCGATCGGCGAATGCCTGGTCGAATTCAATCGCGACGCCGATGGCTGCTTCCGTCCCGCCTTCGCCGGCGATGCATTCAACGCCCTTTTCTATGCCGGACGGCTGGGGCTCCGCACCGGCTTCATCTCGGCGCTCGGCGATGACCTCTTCACGCCGATGATCGAGGAAGGGATCACGCGCGAGGGAATCGACACCACCTGCCTTGCACGGCTCGCCGGATACCGTAACGGGCTGTACTTCATCGAGCTTGACGACCAGGGGGAATACACCTTCCATTTCTGGCGCGGCGGCTCGGCGGCGACGCGGACGCTCCTGCATCACGATCCGGAGGATCTCGCCGCCTATGCCTCCCGCTCGTCATTCCTGCTGCTCACCGGCATCGGCCTGGCGGTGCTCGACGGCGGCGACCGGCTGCCGCACCTGCTGCGGAAGATCAGGGGACTGACGAAGGTGGTGTTCGACACCAATTACCGCGCGAGGCTCTGGGACGGACCGGAGACGTTCCGGCGGAGGATGGAGGAGGTGCTCCCCTTCGTTGACATCTTCCTGCCCACGCTCGCGGATCTCCGCCCGCTCTATCCTGGCGCATCGGCCACGGATATGTTCAGGCAGTTCACCTCGCTCGGCATCGGAACCGTTGTAATGAAAAATGGCGCGGAGGGGTGCGCGATATGGCACGATGGCGCCGAAGTGGCAATCCCCCCTCCCGCGCCGGTATCCATTCTCGACGCCACCGGCGCGGGTGACGCATTCAATGCGGGGCTGATCGCAGGAATGGCACGCGGTCTGGCGATGGAGGAATGCTGCATGCTGGCGCATCGCGTAGCGGCCCGGGCGCTGCGTGTCTGCGGCGCCATCGACCACAGGTTCGCGCCCTGGATGGTCGCATCCGATCCATGAGCATCCGGCGATTTCTCCCTCTCGCCCCCCTTCCAGTATCTCGCTCACATTGCAGTATCGTTCGTCGATGTCGCTCCGGTCCAGCGGTTCATGGACTGATCAACTCATATGCGCCGTGGGGCATTCGCGTATCCATATGCCGGGGCACCGGCGCGCCGCTGCCGCACAGGGATTTCGATGTATGTTCATGGCACGGAAAAATCCGGGCCAGGCCCCACCCGGCCATGTGCACCGAACCCTCCGGCGTCGGTACGGCCGGATCACCACGGCGGCAGCGGGAGCCGCAGGGCGATGAGACCCGTCCTGTCTATGCGCCCGGAGCATCCCTGAATCTCACATATCGAACATCTTCAACGACGGCGGCCAATGTTTCACATGATCGGCAATGCGCATCTCGATCCCGCATGGATGTGGCAGTGGGATGAGGGCATGGAAGCGTTTCTCGCAACCTGCCGCTCCGCGCTCGACAGGATGGAGGAGACTCCGGGATTCACCTTTACCTGCAGCTCGGCAGCGCATTATCGCTGGATGGAGGAGGCCGATCCGGAGCTCTTCGAGCGGGTGCGACGGCAGGTGCACCAGGGACGCTGGGCGATCGCCGGAGGATGGTGGACGCAGGCCGATTGCAATCTCCCCTCCGGTGAGGGCTTCGTCCGCCAGGCGCTCCTCGGACAGCGCTACTTCCTTGAACGCTTCGGCACGACCGCGCGCACGGGCTACAGCCCCGATGCCTTCGGTCACGCGCTGGGACTGCCGCAGCTCCTGGCGCGCTCCGGCCTGACCGGCTACATCTTCTGCCGTCCCGACCCGACCGAACTCCAGCTTCCCTCCCCTCTCGTCCGCTGGCATGGACCGAATGGTTCATCGGTGCTCGCCTATCGCGTCCCCTTTCACTACAACATGTACGAGACCTCCGTGCCGAAGAAGGTTGGTGATCTCATGGCGGCGCTGGGGCGACCCTCTCCTCTCACGGCCGGAGGCCATACGCTGCGAAGCTTCGGCCCGGAATGGATGCTCTTCTACGGCGTGGGCAATCACGGCGGCGGCCCGACGCGCGAACACATCGCGCAGATCCTGGCGCTCGACAGCGATCCGGCCATGCCGAAACTTGCGTTCAGCTCCCCCGACAGATTCTTTCAGCAGGTGGCCACCAATGGCAAGGCATGGCATATTCCGGACTGGCGCGACGATTTCCAGCTCAATGCGCCCGGATGCTATTCGGCCCACTCCGGCATCAAGCGGCTCAATCGCCAGAGCGAGCATCTTCTGATGGCGGCCGAACGGACCGCATCGCTCGCCTCCATCCTCATCGGCGATCCCTATCCGGCCGGAGAACTGCGGCGGGCCTGGGAGAACGTCTGCTTCAATCATTTCCACGACATACTCTGCGGGGTGGCGATACGCGAGGCGCTGGACGATGCCATCGGAATGTATGGCGAAGCCCTGAGCATCGCCCGGCGTATCAGCCGCATGGCGCTCCAGCGGATGGCGCGCCGGATCGATACCACCGGCCCCGGCATGACGCTGATGGTCTTCAACCCGCATGCCTGCGATCTGGGCGACTACGTGACATTCGAGCTCTGGCACGATATCGACAAATCGCTCTGGTCGCATCCCGTGGACATACGCATGACGGACGATGACGGGAACGAACTCCCCTGCCAGAACGGTTTCACCTCCGGGAAGATCGGGAAGGACAGGATCGGCATGACGTTCAGGGCGGAGGTGCCTGCGCTGGGATGGCGCTGCTACCGCGTCTTCTACGGCGAACCACCGACGGCAGTTCCCCCCTATCCACTGCTTGCATGTACCGACACGGTGCTGCAGAACGAACATCTGCGCGTGGAATTCTCTCCGGCAAACGGGGCGATCGTAAGCATTGTAGACAGGGATGGCAGGGGAGAGATGCTGGCGGGTCCGTCGGCGCTCGGCGTGGTGATGGATGATCCAACCGACACCTGGGGACATGGCGTGGAACGGTTCGACCGCGTGCTGGGCACATTCGGCGATGCCGAGGTGAGGCTCGTGGAGTGCGGGGCGACCCACACAACCATCCGGTCGCGCAGCCGGCACGGCGCATCGTGGATGCAGCAGGAGTTCCGCCTCTATCGTGACGCCCGTTACATCGAGGTCCGCGCACGGGTTTTCTGGGCCGCGGAACACCGGATGCTCAAGCTCCAGTTCCACACGGCGCTGGAAGAGGCGCACGCATTTCATGAAAGCGCGTACTGCGTCACCGGGAAACCATGTGATGGCATCGAGCGCCCCCGCGGCGCCTGGAGCGCGATCTCCGGCCGGTGTTCGGGAGCGGACATGACGTTCGCCATCATCGACGACGCCAAGCATGGCTACAGCGCGATGCAGGGAGGCTATGATGCGGCAGGGAATCTCATCGCCCCTTCGCCCGGACACCCGGCGGGAACGTCGATGCTGCTGACCGTGCTTCGCTCGCCGGGGTATGCCACGCACGATCCGCACCCGCATCATCGCGATGAAGACATCACCTTTCTTGATCAGGGGATACAGGAATTCCGGTATGTGATAGCAATGGATGGGACATCGGGCTGGCGGGGAGAATGTGCGCGCCGCGCGATGATCCTGAACGCCCCGCCGGTCGTGCATTTTGAATCGGCGCATGAAGCCGCGGCCCCCGGGCTGGAACGCACTGAGGGTGCAATCCATATCGTCCCGGATACGGTGATGGCGACAGCGATCAAGCGGCACGAGGATGGAAATGGCTGGATCGTTCGCCTGGTTGAAACCGCCGGCACGTCCCCCCGCGCCACCATTTCCATTCCGGCACTTGAAGCGGAATGGAATGTAGAGTTTGAACCGTTCGACATCCGAACCTACCTGATCGAACCCGGCCGGATTGTGGAGACGGACCTGACCGAAATGCACCTGCAATAATATGCGGTGGAAACGGCGGGGCGTACATCTGCCGCCGTTCATAAAATTGCGGGCAAGCGCCTTTCGGCCGTTCCGCGCGGAGCCGGCGTCGGCGAACCATACCGGACCCGATGCGACATCCGGTGATATCCTGGCGTACGTATACATGGGGACCACGGACATGGCTCCGGCAGAGAACCGGCCGGATGCGCAGGGAACGGATACGCTGTAGTTACGACGGCGGAGAATATATTTATCCACCTGATACCAGCACCGCCCCACGGGGATCGAACACCGGTCGGATGTACCGTGGAGTACGGCAACGGAGGGGGCAGAGCCCCACGGATTTTCTCCGCGGAGTCCGTGCGGCATATACGCCCTGACCGGTACGCAGAGAGCATCCCGATGCGATGAGGAGCCGGTGCCGGGCACATGGCTGTGAAGGACACCCGGCACCGCCGGGGAAGGAGCCTGGCCCGCATCATGATGCCTGTCGCTATGGAATGTTCAGGAAACCGCCGTCGGTTACTTCCCTCCGGATGCCCCTCTGGTGCAACCGGCGACTCGGGCCTTCCGTTTCAACAGCGCCCTGCGCTCCTCCACCTTCTCGGTGATCCGGCTCAGGATCTTCGGGTTTCCCTTGCGCGCGGCCTGCTGCACCGCCTGTCTCGATACTCCAAGCTCCTGGGCGATTTCCGAATAAATCCCACGGAACGGGTACCTGTTCATGGAATTTTCGCCTGGTAATCCGAATCGGGTAGCTTTCATATCTCCTTGATTTTAGGTATTCTTGGAGGTTGACAAATCCTTGTCAATGCACCTGACTTCGCTCTGTCGCTGATCGATCGGACTCTGATAATCTACAATGGTAGATATTATCAATCAACTATAATCTACAGGGGTAGACCACAATGACTTCTGGCCAGCGTATGCGGTTATTCGGTGAGAGCGTTTACAGCTCGATCAAGGAGTTCGCACAGGCAGTGAAGATGGCCCCGCCGAACTTGCAGAAGTACATGAATGATGAGCGCGAGCCGGGCTCCGGAATTCTCCGGAGGCTCTACAACATCGGCTGCAACATCAACTGGCTTCTGACCGGAAACGGCAATATGTTCGCGGATAATGAAATCGGTCGGTTGCTACGCCCGCGCGTACAGGGTAACACCGTAGGTGAGCCGGAACAGATGTACGTGACTGGAAGTGGCGGGGACGGGGAGGCGATATTTACGCTGCGGATCAAGGTCAAGGGCAGGAGGATCACGGTCAGAGAGATTAAATAGACATCGGCGCAGGACCGACGCGCCGCCACATTTCTCTCGCGCAGGTCATCTATCCTGCATCCGCCTATCCAAAAAAGATCGCCCCCAGATCTTGACTGATTATCTGGTCCCACGAACGACTGCAATGCCCGGCAGGCCCCCTCCTGTCGCCGGGCTGCATTCTCATGCGATACCGGACCATCCGCCACACCAGCGCTATCATCCGATGCCGGATACCTCATCCGGCAGGACTGATCAGGCAGGCAGCGGCCGCGCTTTCCGTTCCGGCATCGGCACGGGGTGACGCCGTATGTTCTCGGCCAAAGCCGCAGGAGCCGCGAGCCACCGGGCGTTACGACCCCTCCTTCACCGCATCCGTTTCAGGTGATGATGCCGGGCTGATGTATCCGCAGCGTTGCAGCAAGCGCGCGCTCGGGAGCCACCAGGCCATGTCCCTGCATGTCGCCGGGAACGCCGGGCAGGGAAATCGCCGTGGCCGTCAGAATCTCCTTCACCTCCGCCGGCTTCAATCCAGGACGCGCCTCAAGCATCTGCGCCACCACCGAACTGACGATCGGCGCGGCGAACGAAGTTCCATCCACATGCTTGTAATCGCTCGTGATGAGCTTCTCCGCCGCAATGCGCGCAAATACGATGGAACGGGCATATACCGGCCTGGCCGCCGCCAGCAACCGCCCGCCGACGGCTGTCCGCCCGGCAAGCGCGGGGATGAGGCGCATCAGTTCATCGTCCTCCGCCCCCGCAAGCTGGAAGAGCGCATCGGCCTCCTCGCTGACCTCCGTGCCCGGCAGTATGGGAGCCGCCACCCAGATGGCGGGGCCAAGAAGTTCGGGCTTCCTCCCCCCCCCCGGTGTGCTCCCATAGGAGCCATGCCACAGCTCGCGGCGCAGCCAGGTCATGGAGTTGTGATCGTTGTAACCGCCCACGGTGATCGCCGAGGGGGCGGCACCGGGGGGCCTAATCGGATTCGCCGGGTTGTTCCCGGATGCAGCGACTACCACAACCCCGCTCGCCGACAATTCCTCCACCAGCGCTATCACCGGGTGCTCCAGCGAATCGGTGGTCTCGTCAACACCCAGCGACAGATTCACCACCCTGATGTCGTAGCGCTCGCGGTTGGCGGCGATCCATTGCAGCGCGCGGACCACCTGCGGCGTACGGATGCGGAAATGCCGCGTCATCGCCCGCACCAGCACCAGCCGGGCGGCGCTCGCGATCCCCCGGTAGGTTCCCCCGGAGCAGAAACCGCTCCCCGCCGCCGCCGCCGCCGCCATCGTTCCATGCCATGCGCGCACGGAGGGACGCCGGCCGATCATCCGCCTGATATTTCCTACCTCCCTCCCCTCGACCGCATCATACAATGCCAGTATCCTTCCAGCCGGCTCCATCAGATCGGGATGCGGATAGAACCCGCTGTCCACGAACGCCATGCAGACCCCGCGCCCGGCGAAGCGTCCATCGGCGCCCATGCGAACCGGCGTCGGAAGAATCGGTATCGGGCCTAGCATCAGATCAATGAAATGGAGCCGCCCGTCATCACGGACGATCTGCGCGGCCTGCAGCTCGCGCTCGAACCGCTCCAGGCACGCGCCGTGGAACTCCCCGCGCAGGTCGATCCCGGAATGCGATGCCGCAAGCATGGCCGTAAGCAGATCGCGCTGCCCGGTCGGATATGATTCCAGGGTGATCAGCCCCTCATCGAGCAACATCCCCTCCCTGCAGAGCGGACAGTGCGTCCCTGATACTGGCAGCGCGCCGGATGACCCGGGCATGACCGGCTCGCCTTCGGGTTCGGCCACGACCGTATCCCCGGCGATGGCAGGTCCCGATCTCCTCCCCCTGTCGGCGAACTCCCGGGGGAAACGTATCTTGCCTGGAGGCTCGTTCGGTTTCATCGATAGCTCATCAATCGGCATTCGTGTTCACAGCTTCAATTCCATGTCAACGCTCCACAGCCCCATGAACCAGGGAATTCTTCACAGGTGCTTCTACGCCGTGCAGTTCGGCAGCGAGGTAACGGCGTACATCGCCTCGGCGATCGAGCGCCTGAAGAGGCATCGCGCCGATGTCCGCTGGGTGCCGCTGCGCAACATCCACCTGACGCTGCGATTCCTCGGAGAAATCACCGGCGAGCAGCTCGGCATGGCGAAAAGCGTTGGGAGCGGGAGCCTTCCCCTCCGCACCATCTCGCTGCGCGCGAGCGGCTTCGGGGCATTCCCGCTGCTGCGCGCGCCGCGCGTGATATGGGCCGGCGTGGAGGGGGAATCCCCTGAAGATAGGGAGAGGCTGCTTCACATACAGGGACGGACGGAGGAATGGGCACGCGGGCTGGGGCTTCCGCCGGAAAATCGACGCTATGCGCCGCATATAACGCTGGGAAGGGTCGCGCGCCCCTCTGAAGGCCTGAAGGAACTGACCGACGCCATCATTCGTGAAGAATGCATCTCGCCCTGCACACGCATCGGCGCCATCGTGCTGATGCGCAGTACCCTGTCACGAACCGGCCCGGAGTACGAAGTGCTGCGACGGTGGGAACTCGGGGGATCTTGAGAATCCGGGGCATGCGCGCGGGGAGTTTCGCTGCTCCGATCACTTCTGGAGCGAACACGCAATGAATCATACGCGAAACGGCGCCGATGATGTTACGGCCGCCACGCTCCCCACGGTTGCACGGGCATCCCTTCCGGCTGCTTCCAGCGGAACGGGACGGGCTTAATCCTCCTCGAAATGGACCAGCTTCCCCTGCAGGCGCTTCAGCAGAAGAGCGCGTGCGCGGAAAAGATGGGCCTTCACCGTGCCGAGGGGCAGCCCGAGACGTTCGGCGATATCGGCGTACTCAAGCTCGTGGGTATGCCGGAGCTCGATCACCACGCGATACTTTTCCGGAAGATTGCGAATCGCCTCCTGAAGCACGGCAGTCCGTTCCGCGGCCGTGATGGGTTTGTCCGGGCGCACTGCGTGCGGATCGGCCAGCTCGAACTGGACCTCGCCGTCGCGGGTCTGCACCGGCGCATCGATCGAGACAGTCTTCAGCCGCCTTTTCCGCAGATAATCGATACAGTTGTTCGAGGCGATCTTGTACAGCCAGGTGGAGAAGGCATAATCGGTATTGAAGCTCTGAAGAGAATTGAATGCCTTGATGAATGCCTCCTGCGTCAGATCCTCCGCATCGTTCTTGTCGCGGATCATGCGGCTCAGCATCGCATGGATCGGACGCCAGTACTTGTTGCGGAGGCGCGCATAGGCCGACTGGTCCCCCTGCAGAGCCTGGGCGACCAGTTCGTAATCCTCCTGCCGGCTTCGGAGCTGGCGCTCCTCCTTCGAGATCATCTCGCGCGTAGACATAGCGCCCGAAGTTAGCGTTTTTTGGGATTCCGGCACCATTGCGGCGGTAAAGGCCATCTGCGCGAAAGGTCGATCCGCGAAGACGACCGCCTTCCGTCGTAGCCGGGACATCACGCTCCTCCCTGACATCGCTCGTGAAATCACACTGCCCCGCAGGATCGCAACCCTGCGGGGCAGTCGTATCTATAGATACGGACGGGATCTCCCGGACATGTATCATGCCGCGGGAGGGGGCAGTACACAGCCGCCATCATGGGACGACACTGGTACGGCCATTACGAGCCATGCCCGGCAGCCGGCGTTACGGGCAGGTCGCCTTGCATGTGTCGCTGTTGCACATGCCCGGATCGGCCCCCACCGGCAGAATCGTGGGCGTTCCGCTGGACGGACAGCAGGCGCTGAACCGGCGCCCCGAACAGCCATATCCCTCGCACGGCACGAATCTGGTCTCTATGCCGCTCCCTTCTCTCTTGACACAGGCTGCCTGGCGGATTTCAAAGCTGTCGGTTCCGGGACAGACGCTGCCGCACTGGAAATATCCCTTGGCCACGCCGATCCGCATTGCCGCCATCGACAGGGAATCGAAGAGCTTCCAGACGGGTAGTTCGTTGATGGCGTTCGAATCGCTGGATGAAGCGAACTCGATCGACTCCACCGGGATCACTCCCCGATGCGCAACCGGTTCCTGAGAATGGTATTCGAATATGATTTCGAAATTCAGGCTCAAATTCCGGCCGAGTGCGTCGGTAATGGTCAGTTTTGCACCGACGGTTTCTTCCGTCTGCCAGCCGGATTCGCTACAGAACTGGTTCTGCGCGATGCAGGCCGATGGCAGATACAGCAGAATAGCCAATATGATTGCAGGAACTGCTTTCATGGGGATACTCCTTTCTGGGATTAGGTGAAACACCTCATGGCATTGGATTCGGGCTGCAGACTTCCACGAAAATTCCATGGACCGGAATCAGGGTGTCGCCGCAAAGATGCCAACAATAGGATGCAGAATCACCCACATCTGCATGTGGTTTTTCGGGATGTGATACTAATCGGCGATACTAATTCCGGCGCATGGGAATCCATCGGTGATGGCGGTGACGTCGTTACGTGCGGGAAATGTGGCCAAACATGAAGGATTTCCGGCTGCGGAATACCCTTTCACTCCGGATGGAGTCGCCGCGCTCGCGGCAATCTCTCCATCCGTACCAGCATGCATGTACGGCGGCGGCCACGGATATGCATCTTCATGATTATCCGTGCGATGTGTGAAACGCTGGACGCACTCCAGAATTCCAATGGGCGAGCGATGGGCGAGCGCCGGCCGCGGGGAAAATTCTGAACGTGGTTGGCGTTGCTCGGATGGCAGCGAATGATGTACCGGACCCCACTGCCTCCTGTTCCCGATATATGTCGCGTGGACCGTACCACCGTCGGACTTCGCAGGCCGGCCCATATTATCAGGAACGAAGCGATTACTGGCGATGTCACATATGAAATTATCGCAACATCAACTTCGGCGCTGCGGGAACCCGGTGTTCGTTCCCATCACTCCGAAAAATATTCGAACCTCGTCATCCTCGGCGGCTGCACAATGTCCGGCCGGCATCGGCGGGCATTCCACGACGCTCAGCGCCGGTTTCTCCCGGCCCTGGTATTCGCGGTTGCGGCAGCCTTGGACGGGCTTTCAGCAGCACTGGCAAGCATATGCTCGATCGTGGGAGCGAAATACTGTGTATAGAAATCCAGCGGGCCATGAACTCTGGTTTTCAGGTATATCGCCTTGATGTGGCTGCGTACGGTATTCACCGAGATGGCAAGCTTCTGCGCGATATCCTCGTAGCTGCAGCCGAGCAACTGCAGCATCATTACCCTGAGCTCCTGCTGTGTCAATGGTTCGTTCGCGCTCCCGCTGAATTCCATGAGAACCTGGTCAAGAAGCCGGCTGCTGGGATTGCTTATCTGATGATAAGCGGCGACATAGGAGAAGAGGAATGTAAGGAAATTGCGGAGCCGTTCGATCAGAACAAGCGTCTCTCCGGAAATCTCCGGACTGGTCCGTTCCCGCCAGAGAAGCATGGAGCCGATATACCTGTTGCCGGCGTAATAGAAAACGAACCCCTTGGGGGGATGATACTTGTCGAAGGGGAAATTCCGGCCCCGCAGATGATCCAGAACCCTCGCAAGCCGGCCGGCTCCGCCACTATCCGGATCGTCCGATGTCGCCACGATGGATCGCTCGCCCGACACCGCATTTACCATGACGGAGGGACCGTCCTCGATGAGACCGGGGAAGGTCAGGTTGCAGTGAACGTTCGGCACCAGGGTGATGTGGTCCACATCCCCCAGAAACTCCTTGAATGCCGGCCGGAAGCCGGCGACCCAGTCACGGATGTCGAAGGATAGAGGGAGATTCGTCAGGAACTTCAGAACCCGCTCGGAGATCACCGTGGCCTCGCACGATCCATCCTGCTTCGGCCTCCCCTCATCCTTCAGATATGCCCCTCCATGCCCGTTGCGCCCGCCGGCCGCCACGGATGCCATCTGGCGCACCGACCTGTTATCCACCAGCGATCGCTGATAGCGGTCCATCCATCGCCGGATATCGGTGAACGACTGCAACTCGCCGGCCATGAGCTTTCGCGTCAGCTTCTGGACGCCTTCGTCGCTGGGGGCATGCTTCCCACGAACCCCCCGCTGCATCAGAAGCTCCAGCCCCCCCTCACGGTACACCTTCAACCAGCGTTTGACGGATGGGATGGAATACCCGACCATAGCAGCGACCTCATCCGTTGAGATTTCCGGATCCTCCCGCAGAATGCGCAGAGCCATGATCCGGGCCGCCTCGGGCTTCCCCCGGTATCGTTCCTCCAGGCCTCTAAGTTTCGCGCTGTCTTCAGCAATCCTTGTATCTCGTCTACGTGCCATGGTGTCGTCGAATTTGACATGGGACCGTCGCGGGCTGCATGGACATGAAAGAAGCCGCCCGCCCGCATCACCCACGCGAGCACCCGATGCCGGGCCTGGCCGGGTGCAGACGCCCGCAGCAGGTTCGGTCGGCATCGCGGATCTGCCATGCCCGCGTGTGGATCACCTCCGGTATGGATAATCTACGACAAGGCCACTATACGCGGCCATACATCTTCAGAGTACCTGAAGGCGACCGCCTCCGGAACATCCCCGGAATGCCCGGCCCGTCCGCCGGAACATCAGGTCCGCTCCCCTGCCGCGGCACGGAATGGCGACAACCACCTCAGGCGTTTCCGCGCACATCGCCAAACGGAATCCCCGGGACTCTCCGCCGCATCGCCCGGTTCGGGCCATGTTCCGGCGCGCGCTCAAAACAGCAATGCCGGATGATCCCATGGAGTCATCCGGCATTCGATTACAGCATGACTACGGATGACAGAGGTCATCTCAGCATGTCACGGCATTTTTCCACGGCAATGGAGCACGGCCCCTGCCTGAGCCGGCAGGGAACTGTGAAGGCTTTGTATCCCCGACCAGGCTTCGAGAGAGGAACTTTGCCTGTGAGAAGAGGCGCACAGCATATGAATTAACGGCTGTCACCTGCACTCTACCGGCGGCTGCTCTTCCAGTGCGACGGAGGTGAAACCCGGGTCGAAGGAAATCCAGTCGTCTCTGAATCGGGTGGGAAATGAACATTCGGAGCTGCACCGTAGTGGTGTACAAATACAGCCCCGAATGTCTACCGTGTTCGCATCAACAGTTACAAACTTATGTTCCCGGCAATGCGGGCAACAGTACATCATTGTGTACCCCCCCTTCCGGCACGCCGGGACATTGAACAACCGTCTGCGAAGCGATCATGGATGGCGCGGATAACAATATGCCCCGAGGGCCGCTAGCGACTTTCGGGGCATAGGTTGTGGCCTGTGAGCACCGTCCCGTGGGCATGGCTAAACGTGATGAAGCGCCATAACGGTGCTAGTGGATGGGGAATTCGACTGGCGTCGCCGTCGTGGATGCGTGGGCGTTTCTGCCGCACAGCAGTATCTCTACGACGTACGCACTGACCTCTCTACATCTGGCGTTGGCGCCTCGCGGACGCCCGAACCTCGTGGATGCAACCAGGGGTGGACGCCGTCCCCCACTGTTCGGAGCGGAGACGGATTTCCGGAACTGCCATGTGTTATGGATGCCCCATGAAGCGGGGGCGTTAACCGGCCCCGGCTCCTGCTGTCTGTCGCCGGCACCCCGGCCGGAGTTCCGAACAGGGTGCCGTCCGCACGACAGCCTCTCTAACGTGGTGCATTTCCACTGGTTCATGCCCGAAGGGGGGGCAAAAATGAGCCCGGGCAGTGATGCATCCGCACATCGGCCTGTCGATGTGCCGGAAACAGGCCGAAGGTTTCCCGCGAATGCCTCACCGCCCACATCCTCAGCGTGCGACCGTGACCATGCCGCTACCGATGTGGCCGGAGCCGGAGACGAGACGGTAGTAGTATGTGCCGCTGGGGAGGCTCGAAACATTGAATCTGTGGGCGCTGATCCCCGCATTCAGCGCCATATGGCGTTCGCGCAGGATTTCAGCCCCATGCACATCGTGCAGCGATATCAGAACTTCGCCCGGCTCGTTCGCCGAGAAGCGGAGTTCCACCGGACCGCTTGCCGGATTCGGGCTGGCTACCGAGGTGATCCTGATCCCCTCCCTCTCCCGCGACTTGAGGAGACGGACGATCGGCTCGGGAAGGCTGGAGAGCGCATCGCCATAGACCAGCCGCCAGTTCCGGCCACCATTCTCGGTGATCAGGTAGCCTTCTCCCTCCCAGGGCACCGCCATGTACTGCGGCAGCGAAACGCCACTGGTGCGGGTATCATTCCCGGAGGTCTGTGACGCCGCCGGTAGTGCGCAGATCGTGACGGCGATCGTGCAGGCGATCGCGAACGATCGAATTCGTGTCGAAAACATCATATTCACCTTTTCGTTGTCTGTGACGGACGGAGCCGGGTTCCTCTCTGCTTCTCGCGACTCCGTCCGGAAGTGGCTGTTACTGATTCCTGTCATCGCCCGGCCTGTGCATCTTCGCTACGGGCAGGTGGATGTGCATGGTCCCGGACCATATCCGCTGGCACCCGAGCACCCCGGGCTCTGCGAGCTGATGAGCACAACCTGTGGCATTCCCTGGCCATTCGGACAGCACACGCTATACACCCGGACACAGCATCCCGACGAATAGCAGGACTCAAAACTTGTTGATTCTCCGGTGCCTGTTCGGCTCACGCACGAAGGTTGCACCACGGTGGCATAGCTCGGTGTCAGACAGGAGGACGGACAGGGCGTCGCCCCTATGGCCACGCCTTCGGAGACCGTGGCCATCCCGATCAGATCGAAAATCTGCTGGGTTGTCAGGGCGTTGATGACTGATGCATCCCCTTTGAAACTGATGGATGCGGGATCGATCATATAATTGACCTGGCCTGACGTGGTCCTGTACGCCAGGATCTCCCAGATCGCCTGGGCGGTTCCCCCGCCCTGGCCTGAAACCGTAAGCTCGACCTCGACTGAATCGGTTATCTCAGCGCCAGACTCGATGCACCACTGTGTCTGCGCAAAAGAGTACGTCGAATACGTCGCAAGGAATACAAACGCCAGTAAGGCTCTTTTCATAGAACTACCCCGGTGTTGATGCGAATGGGAAATGGGGGCACTCCAGAACAGCGCGCTATCACTTGTGGCTGGTGAGGTGTGGTCATGGGCACTGTTCAGCCGGAAGCGCCGGTGCAAAGATGCACTATATACGGCATGAAAATCACCCGCATGTTCATGTAGTTTTTGCCACCATGAACCTTATCACATGATCCTTATACACTCCAATTGTGTGTCGAACGTACATGCGCCCGCCAATGCCGGGCATTCCTAGCCGCTGGATTGATGGGGATCGTAGCGTGGTGTGAAGTACTTCGCGAACAGCTCCGCCTGGCTGTGCGCACCGGTTTTGCTGTAGATCGATCGCAGGTGATAACGTACCGTATTCAGCGAAATATTCAGGGTTGAGGCCACCTCCTCGTAGCTCAGCCCCAGTAGCTGCAGGATCATAATCCGGCGCTCCTGCATGGTCAAGCCTGCCTTCAGCGTCATGCCGGAGAGCGCCATGTTGAACGTCTGCTCGATCGGCCTGGCGCTCTGGTGCCGCGCCACCATATCCGAGAGGATGTAGATGAAAAATCCCCGGAGCTTCTCCATCGCGTCGATCGTCTGCCGGGAAACCGTCGGCTTGTCCCGCTCCCTCCACAGTGCGATCAGCCCCAGATAGGCATGCTCCGCGTAATAGTATACAAAACTGAGCGGCGGATGATAGTTCGCAAGCGGGAACTTTACCCGCCGAAGATTGTCAAGCAATCTGTTCAGGTGTTCCCGTTCATCCCTGCCAGTTCCTTCCAGCAGCGGATTTACCGCCTTGGGGTCCGTGGAATAGGTGCTCTGGGTGATGACAATGTCAGGATGATATTTCTCCGGATTGATCAGATCGCACTGCACGTTGAGGCTGATGCTCACACGGTCCACATCGCCAAGCAGCGTCCGAAGCGACATCCTGAGCGACGAGGTCCAGTCCGTTACGTCGTTGCTCAGCGGCAGCGACGTGATGAACTGCAGCAGGCGCGGTCCCGACAGCGGCCCCAGGGACTGCTCGGATTCCTCATCGAAGGGCATCCCGCCGGCCATCTCCTTTCGCGCCTCCGAACGTTCGGTCAGCGGTTCGGACCGCGGCCTCCCGCGCCCCTGGCGGCGCAATCTGTTCGCCTCCAGCCACGCCCGGACGTCCTCCACGTGATTGAAGTCTCCGGCCACAAGCTTCTGCCTCAGAAGCGCAAGCTCCTCATCGTGGCTGGCCTGACGCCTGCCCGGCAGCCTGATGATCGCCTCCATTCCCCCCTCGCGATACGCCCGCCACCAGCGCTTCACCGTTGGCTTGGAATAACCGACCAGAGCACTGACATTTTCGATCCCGAGCTTCGGATCCTCCTTCAGCAATCGTAGAACCGTGATGCGGGTGGCTTCGGGCTTGCCGTGGTATTGCGCCTCGAGTCGCTTCAGCTCCTCCAGGCTCTCGCGAATGGAACCCTCTCTCCTGCGTGGCATGGAACGTACTCCGCGTTGTTGATTCGGCTAGGGCGCAAAGTTATCACACCCGGACCGATATCACCATGCGGCAGGCCTTCCGTGGGCGTTTTGGCGGCCCCGGAGGGCATATCCGGCGCGGTTATGCCCTCCTCTGACGGCAATGCGCCACGCCGATGGAACGTTCCGTACCGATTTCAACCACGGTCCCTCCGTAGCTGACGACGGAGAATTTCCTGTACGACGCGGCATGGACGGCGATGCGGGACCTGCATATACGCCCCGCATCCCGATAGTTTTCGCCCCTGCCATCAGCCGATGCGTTCGAGCACGTATCCCTTCAGATTGTCCGCAGGAATACGGATCTGCTCCATTGTGTCACGGTCGCGAAGCGTCACCGTCCCATCCTGCAGCGTCTGCCCATCCACCGTGGCGCAGTACGGGGTCCCCGCCTCGTCCTGGCGCCTGTAACGGCGGCCGACGGCGCCGGAGTCGTCGTAGAAGGTCTTGAACGAACGCTGGATGCCGTGATACAGCTTCGTCGCGAACTCCGGCATTCCCTCCTTGTTCACCAGCGGAAGCACCGCCAGCTTGTACGGCGCCAGCTTCGGATGGAACCGCAGCACCGCCCGCTTCTCCCCGTTCACCTCCTCCTCGCGATAGGCATCGACAAGGAAGGCCATCGTGGAGCGCGATGCGCCGACGGCGGTTTCGATTACGAACGGCACGTAACGCTCGTTGGCTGTCTGGTCGAAGTACTCGATCTTCTTCCCCGAGTATTCCGCATGCCGGCGGAGATCGTAATCCGTACGGTTGTGCACCCCCTCGATCTCTCCCCAGCCGAAAGGGAAATCGTATTCGATGTCAACAGCGGCGCGGGCATAATGCGCCAGCTTGTCGTGCGGCTTGGCGCGCAGCTTCTCCATGGTCATGCCGCAGTCGCGGAACCAGTTCCAGCGCTGCTCGAACCAGTAGTCGAACCACTTCTCATCCTCGCCGGGCCTGACGAAGAACTGCATCTCCATCTGCTCGAACTCGCGCGTGCGGAAGAGAAAGTACTTGGTGTTGATCTCGTTGCGGAACGACTTCCCGATCTGCGCGATGCCGAACGGCACCTTCTGCCGCGAGGACTGGAGCACGTTGCCGAAGTTCACGAAGATCCCCTGGGCGGTCTCCGGACGGAGATAGACGACGTTGGAGGAATCCTCCACAGGCCCGATGTAGGTCTTGAACATCAGATTGAACTGCCGCACCTCGGTCCAGTCGGCCGTGCCGCCGACGGGGTCCTTGATATCATGTTCGACGATGAGCTGGTAGAGCTGCGAGGGATCGGCGGCGGCGGCCAGCTTTGCCTCCAGCTCGTCCGCACGGTCCGTGCGCCCCTTCCTGCGAAGCTTCTCGATCTCCCCCTCAATCAGATGATCAGCCCGGTAGCGCATCTTGCTCGTCCTGTTGTCGATCATGGGATCGGCGAAGCTCTCCACATGCCCGGAAGCCTCCCATACACGCGGATGCATGAGGATGGCAGCATCGATCCCCTCCACGTCGTCACGATAGGTCATCGCCCGCCACCACGCATCCTTCACGTTCCGGAGCAGCTCCACACCCAGCGGACCGTAGTCCCAGCAGCCGTTCAGCCCCCCGTAGATCTCCGAGGATTGAAAAATGAACCCGCGCCGCTTGGCGAGGGAGACGATGGTATCGAGTGAAATGGACGACATGTTCTGCGTTGTTGACATTGATGACAATTCCGTCGGAGCGTTCACTGGCACGGAACAACAAAAGTAGTGGAAAGCCGGAAGAGTTGGTAGCGCCGGCCGATAGCCCCCTCCGGCTCTGCCGCTTCTCTCTTCACCGAACGCCCCTGTCTCCGCCCCACTGTGAACGTTGAACGTTTACCCTTGAACTTCCCCCTCCATCATCCTCCCCGCCAGCCGCGCGAACAGCCCGCTCTCATGCTCGACCAGCTCGCCGACACCATGCCGTTCGGTGATGCCGATGGCCTCCATACCTTCGATGATATCGGCCAGATGCCGCTCCTCCTCGCCGATGATGGAACGGACGGAGAATCCGGCGCCCGCCCCCTCCAGAACGCACTGATAGACAGGATAGAGCCAGGAGGCGCGCAGTTCCACCAGCAGCGTCACCAGCAGATAGGCCGCGGCGGGACGCACGGCGACGGGAAACCGTTCGCGGGTGAAGGCGCGCACCCCTGCGTCGATACGGGCGAAGTATCCACGGGCGGCCGGACCGGCAAGGATGCGCCCGTCGGCGTAGTCGGCAACCGCATCGCCGCCGATGCGCCGGGCGATACGCTTCAGTATCTGCGCGTGGCGTGTCTCCTCCGCGAGATGCTGCAGGATCTCCTCGGTGATCGCCGTTCCGGCCTGCGTGCGTGCGATCTTCACCGACCCGATATGCTCCAGCATCGAGAGGGTGTTGACGAACCGGCTGTGAAGGTCCGGCTGCGATGGGAGAGCCGTGAGCCACTGTGCGAATGCGGTGCGGCGGTCGCCGTCATGCGCCGCCATGATGGCGAGACAACTGTTCTGCAAGGAAGTCATAAAGCTGATGCAACTGATCTGGTGTCGTGCAATAGGGAGGCATGATATACAGCACAGGTCCCAGCGGGCGCAGCAGGAAGCCCTGTTCAAAGGCCGTTGCTACGATCGCCGTGGCCGCATCGCTGAGATATCCGGAGGTTTCCGATGGAAGATCGAACGCCGCGATGGTGCCGAGCACGCGCGGGGACGAGATCGGAGCACGCGCCGCAAGATCGGCCATGCGATGGCGATGCACCCCCTCGATGGAGGCGATGCGCTCGAATACGGGTTCGTGCTCGAACACTTCCAGGCTTGCCAGCGCGGCCGCGCAGCCGAGCGGATTCGCCGTGAATGAATGCCCGTGAAACAGGGCTCTGGCGCGGTCGGGACTGAGAAAGGCTTCGTAGATGGCCGGACGGCAGGCGGTGACGGCAAACGGCAGAAAGCCGCCGCTGAGCCCCTTGGAGAGACATATGATGTCGGGAACGATGCCTGTGTGCTCCACGGCGAACATGCGCCCGGTGCGTCCGAAGCCGGTCATCACCTCGTCGGCGATCAGCGGGATATCCAGTTCCGCGCAGAGCCGTCCCAGCTCTGCCAGCGCTTCGGCGCGCCACATACGCATCCCCCCCGCGCCCAGGACCAGCGGCTCGATGATAACGCCTGCGACGTCACCGCGGGCAATCTCGCGCCGCGCAGCTTCGAGCATCCGCTCTTCGTCGCCGGGCGTCGCGGGAAAGGGAATGCGCGTCACCTCGAAGAGCAGCGACCGGAACTGCCGGGTGAAGACGGAGCGCTCGCTCACCGCCATCGCACCGAACGTATCGCCGTGATAGGCATCCTCCAGTGCAAGAAAGCGGGTTCGCGACTGCCCGATGTTGGCCCAACGGCCGAGACACATCTTCAGAGCAACCTCCACGGCGGTGGAGCCATCATCGCTATAGAAGATGCGGTCGAGGTCGCCCGGTAGAATTTCGGCGAGCCTCGCGGCCAGAAGCGACGCCGGTTCGTGGGTGAATCCGGCGAACATCACATGCTCCATCCGCATCGCCTGCTCCGCGATGGCACGCGCGACGTGCGGATGCGCATGGCCGTGCAGCGTGACCCACCAGGAGGATATCGCGTCGAGAATGCGGCGGCCATCGGAAGTGATGAGATATGCCCCTTCGGCGCGCTCAATGGCAACAGGCGCCGGCGCCGTAAACATCTGCGTATAGGGATGCCAGATGTGGCGCCGGTCGAGATCGGTCCACCCGGCTACAGGAACTGCCGCGGCATCGTTTCCGGTGTTCGTCATGACTAAAACGTTCGAGAGATGGAATTATCGGGACATTTTCCCAGGTGATTCCTGCGAAAAAAGTCTCGCGCAACGATCGCAAAGGGGCTATCCTGCCCGTCCTGTTTCTGGCGTTTGCCTTTCCACTGATTCATCAAGAAACCGCTCCCCAGTTTTTAACATTTAACCTTGAAGTTTGAACTTCTCCAAGTTCTCTGCGGTCGAGCCGTTCGAGATGGGGAATCGTGGCCAGAACGGGGGCGTTGCTCCAGCGCTCAAGCGAGCGTACGTTCCCAGGGTGTTCCGGTCCGATCAGGATGATGCCGAGGAGAGGCATGTTGCGGGCGCGCAACGACTCCACGGAGAGGAGCGTGTGGTTCAGGGTGCCGAGCCCGGTCCGGGCGGCCAGAACCAGCGGCGCATGCCAGCGTGCGAAGAGGTCGATCTGGAGCAATTCGTCGCTCAGAGGGACCATCAGCCCGCCGGCTCCCTCGATGATTACCGTCCCCGGCGCATCGGGAAGCCGCAGCAGGTCCGGGTCGATCATGATCCCGTCATGCCGCGCCGACTGATCCGGCGAGCGCGGAAGCGTCAGCCGGTACGCTTCCGGAATGATGCGCCCGGACGCCACGCCGGTCAGGCGGCGGACGCACTCGCTATCCGTTTCGCCGTCGAGGCCGGACTGCACCGGCTTCCAGTAGCTGGCATCGAGCCCCAGGACCAGCATCGCGGAAAGAACGGTCTTGCCGATGCCGGTGTCGGTCCCGGTGACGATCAGATGCCGGGGGGAGAATTCATCCATCATCTTTCAGTACGATACGTTCTTCGGCATGGATCAGAAGGTCGGCCAGCCGGTTGATCGTCTCCGTGGGTATATCCCACGTGACCGAGATGCGAAGACGCGATGTGCCCGCAGGCACGGTCGGCGGGCGGATGGGACGGAGGTCGAATCCCTCGTCGGCGAGCAGCGAGGCGGCCTTCACCGCGGTGGCATCGTCGCTGACGATAACCGGAACGATGGGACTGTCCGAGAGGATCACATGCCACGCACGCAGGGACCGCAGCCGCTCGCGAAGGTGCGCCACGCGGCCGAAGAGATCGCGGGCACGGCCATGCATCAACGGCAGGAGCCGCACGGCTTCGGCGAGTCCGGCCACCTGGAGCGGCGGCGGCGCCGTGCTGAAAAGGAATGGCCGGGCGCAGTTGACAAGGTAGTCGATCGCCACCGCATCCCCCGCCACGAACGCCCCGCTGGAGCCAAGCGCCTTGCCGCAGGGATGGATCGTCATCAGCGGCGCAACGCCGGCCGCCTCGTGCATGCCGCGCAGGCGCCCGCCGTAGAGTCCCGTCGCATGTGCTTCATCGATGACCAGGTGTGCGCCGCATTCCTCCGCCGCGCGTGCTATCGGGCCGAGCGCGGCGGCATCACCATCCATGCTGTAGATGCCCTCCACGACGATGAAGACATCACGGAAGTCCGCGCGATCGCGCAGCATACGCCGGAGATCATCGGCATCATTGTGCCGGAATGCGCGTTTCGTCGCGAGCGAGGCGCGTGCGCCCTCCTTCAGCGAGGCATGCGCGGCAGCATCCAGCAGGATCAGATCGTGGCGGGCGGGAATCGTGGAGAGCACGGCGAGATTGGCTGCAAATCCCGAACCGAACAGCAGAGCACGCTCGCGCCCGATGAACCGGGCGAAAAGCCGCTCGGCCTCCATATGCACCGCATGGTTGCCCGCAAGCAGGCGCGATCCCGCCGAACCGGCCGGAACGCCACGGTCGGCGGCATCACGCAGAACATCGAGCACCCGCGGATGGCGGCTCAGGCCGAGATAATCGTTGGAGGAACAATCGACGCCGGACGGTTCGCGCAGTTCGCGCAGGCGATGATGCGCCGCGCGCATATCCAGTTCGCCGCGAAGGCGTTCGGCAAGCCCGCTCATCCTTCCGCCATATCGCTCTCGACCGTGATCGAGAATTCATGGCTGTGTGGCGGCATGGGCTTCGCTCCCAGCCGCTTCAGCAGCGTTTCGTCGGCATCTGCCGAGGGATTTCCCGTCGTCAGCAGCTTTTCGCCGGTGAAGATCGAATTTGCTCCGGCAAGGAAGGCGAGCGCCTGGGCTTCATCGCTCAGCGAGAGGCGTCCCGCACTCAGACGGACCTTCGACGCAGGCATCAGAATTCTCGCGCAGGCGATGGTCCGCACGAATTCGAACGGATCGATCGGCGGCTGCTCGCCGAGCGGCGTTCCGGCAACCGGCACCAGCGCATTGATCGGCACGCTCTCCGGATGCGGATCGAGCGTCGCCAGCGTGTGCAGGAACGCTATCCTGTCGCCATCGCTCTCCCCCATCCCGATGATTCCGCCGCAGCAGACGGAAATGCCGGCCCGGCGTACATTCCGGATCGTCTGCAGACGGTCATCGTAATCGCGGGTGGAGATGATGGAACCATAGAAGGACGGGGAGGTATCGAGGTTGTGATTATAGGCATCAAGCCCCGCCTCGGCCAGGCGGGCCGCCTGACCGGCGGTCACCATACCGAGCGTACAGCAGACCTCCAGCCCAAGTTCCTTCACCTGCCGCACCATCTCCAGCACGCGGTCGAAATCGCTGTTATCGCGCACCTCGCGCCAGGCGGCTCCCATGCAGAAGCGCGTGGAACCGGCATCACGCGCGGCGGTGGCGGCGGTCATCACCTCTTCGACATCCATCAGGCGCTGCGCCCTGAGCCCCGTATGATAGCGCGCAGCCTGCGGGCAGTAGGCGCAATCCTCGGGGCACCCGCCGGTCTTGATCGAGAGAAGCGTACAGCACTGGATCTCCTCGTAGGAGTGATGAAGTACATGCACGCCTGCGGCCCGTGCCACCAGCGAAAGAAGCGGCGTGTGATAGAGCCCGGCGATCTCCGCCATCGTCCAGTCGGTGCGGGATGGATTCTGCGTCATATGTTCACGGCTGGTTTGTTTGATTGGCGGCTGAATTTACACTCCCTTACCCGGTGCACAACGTTACGGTCTGCTACGATGCATTACGGCCGGCCTGCACCTGCCTCGAATGTGCGCGGCAATCGCGCATAAAAGAAAAACTGCATACGATTTGTTGATATAACTGTGGTAATATTCAATCTTTGCGGGGACGGCCGCCAGCCAGCACGTTACGGGGTTCCGGCAACCGCATTCCAGGGACGCATCCCCGGTCCGAGCATCGCAGGTAGTATACTGGAAGCGTGACGTCCGGTCCCGAGTGTCCTCCGGATCATACCGGCTTCCATTTGTCATGCACTAGCAGTCTTTTCCATGCCCGATCGCACCGATTATCGTGTCCCCGCCCCGAAGCATCCGGAACTTCCGGCAGGCCTGCTCCGCTGGTATGCCGATCCCGCACTCTTCGATTTTCCCTCCACCGCCTACATCGAGCCGCTGCAGGGAATCATCGGTCAGCGACGGGCGCTGGACGCACTGATGCTCGGTGCGGAGATATTCTCGCCAGGCTACAACATCTTCGTCAGCGGCCTTGCCGGCACCGGGCGCCTTACCACGATCCAGAAGATCCTGGAACGCATCAGTCCCGACTGTCACGTCCCGCACGATTACGCGTTCGTGTACAACTTCGAGAACCCCGACTGCCCGCGCCTCCTGGTGTTTCCCAGAGGCAGGGCCGTCTCCTTCCAGGAGGCGATGGACGAGGCGATCGGCTACCTGCGCACGCAGATCTCCAAGATGTTCGACGACGAGAAGTTTCGCGCGGGACGGAGCAGGATCGTCGAGGACTTTCAGAACCGCGAGCGCGAGATGCTCGATGAGTTCGAAGCGGCGATCAGGCCGAAGGGATTCGCGCTGGGACAGCGCAAGAACGGCGATATGGTACAGCCGGAGATACTGCCGATCATCCAGGACAAGTCCTATCCCATCGAGGCGCTGGACAAGCTTGTGAAGGAGGAGGTGATCACCGGCGAGGAGGCCCGCGAGCTATCGAAGACCTACAACCAGCTTCGGGGCGATCTCTACGGCATCGCGAAGCAGGGAATGAAGCTCTCGCATGAATTCCAGCAGGCGATAGCCGCCTACGAGCACGATTCGGCCCGGCTGATCGTGGAGGCGACGCTGGACGACATCCGCTCGCGCTTTCCCTTCGAGCAGGTGAAGTCCTATCTGGACGCGGTCGGGGAATATATCCTCGATGAACTCGATACGTTCAGGCAGGGAATCGAGGAGGCCGCCGATGGCGACAAGGGGACCGATTCGGAGGCGTTCCGGCATTACAAGGTCAATGTGGTGCTGGACAACTCGAAGGTCCACGGCTGCCCGGTGATCATCGAGACGACCCCCACATTCGTGAATCTCTTCGGCACCGTGGAGAAGGTGTACGAACAGCGGGGGGGATTCTGGACCACGGATTTCACGCGCATCAAGGGGGGGTCGATGCTGCGCGCCGACGGCGGGTATCTGATCATCAATGCCACGGACGCTCTGTCCGAGCCCGGCGTATGGAAGGCGCTGAAACGGGTGCTGCTGCATCGCAAGCTGGAGATTCAGTCGCTTGAATCGTTCTTCCAGACCTCCACCCCCTCCGCCTCGGCGATGAAGCCTGAACCGATCGACCTGAACGTGAAGGTCATCATGATCGGCGACTCGCGGCTCTACCAGGTGCTGTACGATATGGAGGAGGATTTCCGCAAGATCTTCAAGATCAACGCCCAGTTCGATTATGAGATCAACCGGAGCGACTCCATCCTCATCGACTACGCCCGGTTCGTCAGGAAGATGTCCGACGAGGAGCACCTGCTCCACTTCGACCGCGACAGCGTGGCGGCGGTGGTGGAATATGCCGTGGAGAAGGCCGGCGACAGCGGCAAGATCTCCCTGCGCTTCAGCGATATCGCCGATCTTCTGCGGGAGGCCAGCTTCTGGGCGGAGAAGGATCGCGCCGAGGTCGTCACCCGGTATCACGTCGAGAAGGCGCATGCGATGATGATCGATCGCAACTCGATGTGGAAGGAGAAGATGCTGGAGAGGATCATCGAGGGGACGATGATGATCGACACCGATGGCCGCCGGGTCGGGCAGATCAACGGTCTGGCGGTGTACTCGGTCGGGCAGAGCGCGTTCGGCAAACCTACGCGCATCACGGCCACGGTAGCCGTCGGCGCGCAGGGGATCATCAATATCGACCGGGAGGCGCGGCTCAGCGGCAACATCTACAACAAGGGGACGATGATCCTCTTCGGGTTCTTCCGCAATAGATTCGCGCAGCAGCGGCCGCTGTCGCTTGCGGCGTCCATCGTCTTCGAGCAGTCGTACGGCGGCGTCGAGGGGGATTCGGCCTCCTCCACCGAGGTCTATGCGCTCCTCTCCGCTCTGAGCCGCGTTCCGATCCGCCAGGACATTGCGGTGACCGGCTCGGTGAACCAGTGGGGAGAGATCCAGCCGATCGGCGGCGTGAAGGAGAAGATCGAGGGATTCTTCGAGGTCTGCCGCTCTCGCGGCCTTACGGGGGCACAGGGGGTGATGATTCCCGTGCAGAACGTCCGGGATCTGATGCTCAGCAACGAAGTGGTGGAGGCCGTGAACGAGCAGAAGTTCCATATCTATGCCGTCTCGACGATCGATCAGGGCATCGAAATCCTGACGGGAACGGCGGCCGGCGTACGTGGCGATGACGGCACATATCCCCGCGGCACGATAAATCATCTGGTCGAGGAGCGGCTGCTGCAGCTCGCCGAGTCGCTGCGCCACACCTTCCCCATGCTCTCCGACGGCATGCCGAACGTGGTGCGCACGGAAACCATGAACGACAATACGTCGGGCAATGGTCGCGGCGAACCGCCCGAGGAGGAGGAGTAATGAGGGAACGCCCGGATTCGCCCTGCCGATACGGAAGGGGGCGGTCCCGCCGGAATCGCTCCTTCCGATAGCACAGGCGCCTCATTCTCCCGCCACTGGCAGGCAGCCGCCATCGATCCGCGGCTTCATACAGTCAACGAATACAACGTCTTCCGACCCAGCTCATGCCCGCATCCGTTACAGCATTCGCCGAAGCCATGACAACATCATCGCCCGGTGGCGGCACGCGCCATCTCCATCTCTCCCCCTCCCTTCTTTCAGCCGACTTCATGAATCTGGCCGACGATGTGAAGAAGATGGAGGAAGGGGGGGCGGATTTCGTCCACATCGATATCATGGACGGCCATTTCGTCCCGAACATCACCATCGGCCCCCCGGTGGTGGAGGCGCTTCGCCGCGCGACCGATCTGCCACTGGACTGCCACCTGATGATCGCCGATCCCGACAGGTATGTGGCGGACTTCGCGAACGCCGGCGCAACCTACATCACGGTGCACGTGGAGGCAGCGGTGCATCTCTACCGGACGATCGATCAGATCCGGAAGCTCGGATGCAGACCGGGAGTAACGCTCAATCCGGCCACCCCGCTTTCGGCGATCGAGGAGATCCTCCCCTACGTCGATATGGTCCTGCTGATGTCGGTGGAGCCCGGTTTCGGCGGGCAGCCATTCATACCAACCCTCTTCCGTCGCGCGCGCGAACTGCGGCGCATGCTTGATGAGCGCGATGCCCGCGGCTGCCTGATAGAAGCCGACGGCGGCATCAAGCTGGACAACATCCGCGAGGTGTTCGAATCGGGGGTTGATGTGGTGGTCAGCGGCTCGGGAGTGTTCGGCACGCCCGACCCCGTGGAAACTCTGCGAAAGATGCGGAAGATGTGCGAGGGATAGAAACGGCGGCTCTCGGCCGTCGTCAGAGATCCGTGCCTGGTCGAATGAATGCATGCATGCACCGGATTCGTCCATCCGGAAACGGCGAAGGGGCGCGAAGATCGCGCCCCTTTCACATATATGCATCAATCACAACCGCGGGGCGCTTCTCAGCGCGCGTCGTCGGTGACGAACGGCAGCAGCGCCAGATGACGGGCGTACTTGATGGCCCTGGCCACGGCGCGCTGCTGGTTGGCGGTGACGCCGGTGATACGCTTCGGCAGGATCTTTCCCTGATCGTTGATGAAGCGCTGCAGGAGCTTCGTGTTGGTGTAATCGACGTACTCGATGCCCTTCAGGGGATTGCGCTTGCGGCGCGGGGGCTCGTTGCGCCGCTGACGCATCTGCCCATCCTGTCTCCTGCCGCTGCGATTATCGAACGAATTGCTACGTTTCATCAGGTATAGCTTCCGGGAATGTTGTTCTCTGAATTCGTGTTACCGCGACGTCGTCGCCGGCGGAGCGCCTCAGGCGGTTTCGCTCCCCTGCTGCTTGGCTGCCTTGATACCCTGCGACTTCTTGAATCGCTGATTGAACCGGTCGATACGGCCGGCGGTATCAATCATCTTCTGGCGGCCGGTGAAGAACGGATGGCACTCCGAGCAGATTTCGAGCTTGATGTCACCGACGGTCGAACGGGTGACGAAGGTATTGCCACAGACGCATGTCACCTGCGCCGGAACATAATTAGGATGAATGCCGTCTTTCATTACTTCTAGCCCTGGAATAAGTGTGATACGAAGTTACCACATCTGAATATCTTCCGGCCTGCACGGATGCCGGCGCGGACATGCTCCCGTTCAGGCCTTGACGGCCTTCTCGACTTCAGCCAGATCCTTCACCTTGATGAAGCGCTCGCTGAACTTGTAGGTGCCCTTGTCGGTCTTGTCCGTTACGACAACCTTGACGGAAATCAAATCGGACACACCCTTCTTCCTGCTCTTATCAACGAAGGTTTGTTGCTTTGCCATAACCTGAACGAAATTTCAGTTGATGTTTTGTTCGCGGAAACTCCCACCGGAACATACCGGCAAGAAAAAAGGCGACCGCGGGGCAGCTTCGCCTTCAACGGTCATCCGCGCGCGGCGGCTTCTACGAGTTGTCCGTGACACCGAGTGATTCGCCCCCCGTTGGCCCTGCCGGGCCAGGGGGAACACGAATTTACGGCTTCACGCCAATTCGTGCAAGAACTCACGGGCGGGCGAGATGTTTGTCACATTTGCCCGCGTTCCTCCAGCGAGTATCGTAACGGGGCGGTCCGGAAGGCGATCCGCAGCAGCCGTCAGGTGTAGACGCCCACGAGATGATATTATTTGGCACGAAACTCCGTGCGATCTTCAGGCGCCGGAACTGAACGCCCCGGCCAGGCTTCGTTGACTATCGTGAAGGATGTATCTGCATCATGCATAAACAATCATTCCCGCACCCGGGAACGCCCGCCGCCATCGCACTGCTCGTGCTCTCCGCGCTCATCTCCGGCTGTAGCACCGTCCCCATGCGCAACTACGCCGATCCGGGCGAATTCGGCCGCTATCTTTTCACCATCGCCGAACAGCACGACGCCCGTGTATGGGGCACGCAGCTTACCGCCGCACGCCGGGCCATGGGAGAGCCCTATGTGACGAGTCATTTCGAACGGTGGCGGGAAAGCCTCCTGCAGTTGAAGCAGGCGTTCGGAAAGCCGCTGGAACAGGTCTCATTCCGCATCGCCGACAGCAGCGGACTCGAATTTGAATCGGATGACGGGTGGCATCTGCTCTTCAGAGTGATGATGGAGGACGGCGGGTGGAAGATCAACCAGGACTGATCGGCAGCACGGCATCCCGTAAGGGAATGTCCGATATGAAATGAAGCGCCCGTTCGCATTCCCGTTGCCGGTTTGTGCCCCGTGGCCAGGCAGTACGCCCGGCGGCACCTTGCGTTGGCTGGCAGGTCGCGGCATACGAAGAGAGGATCTCCTGCGACTACCAACCATCCATTGCTGCTACTTCATATACAAGCAGTTCGTGGCAGGAGCGTGACCTGCGGCCATCGGACAGATTCTTCCGTCCGGAACGGTTTCCTGTTGCCAGCCACCATCTATCTACCAACCGCCGGCGTGTACAGGAGGCGGGGGTCGAACCCGCACGGGTTTTAAAGCCCACTGGATTTTGAGTCCAGCGCGTCTGCCAGTTCCGCCACTCCTGCATCTGCGGGGGTCCGCACGGGCGGCCCCCCCGACTACGAATGTCTGCAATGATACCCAGTGCCCGGAAACCTTGCAAGGAAACGCTGCCGGCGCACCAGGGAACCATCGAATCTACCCGGCGGCTTCGTCCGACACCGCACCCTCCGCCATCGCCCCATCAGCCGCACCGTTCGCGTCCTCGCCCTGTTCATCCTCATCGGCGGGAACCACGGCGGCGCCGGTGATGCGATCGTTATCGTTCAGGCGGATCAGCTTCACCCCCTGCGTATTGCGGCCGAGCACCCTGATGTCGGCCACATGCTGGCGGATCACCATCCCCCCCTCGGTCATCACCACGATGTCGTCGCCATCCACCACCTCCTTCATCGCCACCACCTTGCCGACCTTCTCGGTCGTATTCATCAGGATCACCCCCTTGCCGCCGCGCTTCGTCAGACGGAAGTCGCTCACCTGGCTGCGCTTGCCGTAGCCGTTCTCGCTGATGACCAGGATGTTCGAGTCAACGCGCTTCACCGCCACCATCTCGATCACACGGTCTCCCTCGCCAAGCGTGATGCCACGAACGCCGGCTGCGCTGCGCCCCATGTCGCGAACATCGGACTCGCGGAATCTGACCGCCATGCCATTGTACGTGCCGATCAGGATGTCGTTGTCGCCGTCGGTAAGGCGCGTGGCCACCAGGCGATCTCCGTCGCCGAGATTGATGGCGATGATGCCCGAGGTACGGATATTGGCGAAATCCTTCAGCGCGGTCTTCTTTGCCACCCCCTGCTCGGTGACCATGATGATCGACCCCTCGGCCGAGAAATCCTTCACCGCGAGGATGGCCGTCACATTCTCGTCCTTCTCCTTCGGCAGCAGATTGGCCAGCGAGCGCCCCTTGGCCGCGCGCCCCGCCTCCGGAATCTCGTAGATCTTCAGGCGATAGCACCGCCCGCGGTCGGTGAAGAAGACCAGATAGTGATGCGTGGAACCGACGAAGACGTGCTCGATGAAATCATCCTCGCGCGTCTGCATGCCGGTCACTCCCTTGCCGCCGCGATGCTGGCGACGGTAGCCGGAGACCGGGAAGCGTTTGATGAAGCCGGCATGGGAGATCGTCACCACCACATCCTCCTGCGCGATCAGCTCCTCGATGGTGAAATCCTTGTAGTCGAAGATGATATCCGTGCGGCGCTCATCGGCATACTTCGTTTTCAGATCCAGCAGCTCCTCGCGGATGATGTGCATCTGGAGGTCCTTCGACGCCAGAATCTGCCGCAGGCGCTCGATAAGCTGGATCGTCTCGCGATATTCCTCCTGGATCTTCTTGCGCTCCAGGCCGGTCAGGCGCTGCAGGCGCATATCCAGGATCGCCTTGGACTGGATCTCCGACAGCCCGAAGCGACTCATCAGGTTCCGCTTGGCGCTTTCGGCGTCGCGCGACTTCTTGATGACCTCAATCACCTCGTCGATGTTGTCCAGCGCGATGATATAGCCTTCAAGGATGTGGGCACGGCGCTCGGCGGCATCGAGGTCGAACTGCGTGCGGCGCACGATGACCTCGTTGCGATGCTTCAGGAACTGCTCCATGATATCGCGGAGCGCCAGAACCCGTGGGCGCCCGTCCACCAGCGCAAGCATGATGACGCCGAAGGTCTGCTGCAGTGCCGTGTGCTTGTAGAGGTTGTTCATCACAACCTCCGGCGCGGCATCGCGCTTCAGCTCGATCACCACCCGCAGACCGTCGCGGTCGGACTCGTCGCGGATATTGGAGATATCCTCCAGTTTCTTGTCGCGCACCAGATCGGCGATCTTTTCGATCAGATTCGCCTTGTTGACCTGGAACGGCAGCTCGGTGACCACAAGCTGTTCCTTGCCGGATTTCAGCACCTCGGTGTTCACCTTGGCGCGCATGACGATGCGCCCACGGCCGGTCCGGTAGGCTTCGGCCACGCCGTCGTAGCCGTAGATGATGCCGCCGGTCGGGAAATCCGGAGCCTTGACGAACTTCATCAGCTCGTCGGTCGTGATCTCGGGCCTGGCGATCATCTCCACCAGCCCGTCCACCACCTCGCCCAGATTGTGCGGCGGGATGTTCGTGGCCATGCCGACGGCGATGCCGGAACTTCCGTTCACCAGCAGGTTGGGGAAGTTCGCCGGGAGCACCGCGGGCTGCTGAAGCGAGTCGTCGAAGTTGGGAATGAAATCAACGGTGTTCTTGTCGATGTCGCGCAGCATCTCGCTGGCGATCGTGGTCAGACGGGCCTCGGTGTAGCGCATCGCGGCCGGAGGATCGCCATCCACCGAGCCGAAGTTCCCCTGACCATCCACCAGCATGTGGCGCATCGAGAAATCCTGCGCCATGCGGACCAGCGTGTCGTAGATGGCCGAATCACCGTGCGGATGGTACTTGCCCATCGTCTCACCCACGATACGTGCCGACTTCTTGTATGGACGGTTGGGCGCGAGACCCAGCTCGGACATCGAATACAGCACACGGCGGTGCACCGGCTTCAGGCCATCGCGCACATCTGGAAGGGCCCGCGAAACGATCACGGACATCGAGTAATCGAGATACGATGAACGCATCTCCTCTTCGAGCGTGACCGGCACGAGCCGTTCGGAAGTTGTTGCCATGAACTATCCTGATCTATTGAATCGAAGTAATAACATCTGACAGAATGAAGTGCGGAATTCCGCCGCTGTGCAGGACGCGCGCCGCCCCATCATCATCGGCAGACCGCCGTTCATCACGGAAGGTGCCACCTGTCCATCGTGTCAGGAATGTCGGGAATATGATTGCGGTATGGGGTCGCCGTGGGGCCGGAGACCGCATTCGGGCGGTACCCATCGAATTTTGACGAAACCTTGAGTACAGACGTTTCAAGTGCGAAATTCCGGCCGCCGAAGAGTAACGAGAGGTACACCGAAACCCTCCGCACGGAACCTGCTAAGATACGAAAAAAAGCCGGAATTCGGGACTCCAGGATGCTGCGGAAACATGACGCAACGGAGTGAACAATGCGGCTGGAACTATCACATGTTCCATCTCTCCCGGCGCCCGCGCTACACACTTCATCCTCTTCCCAACGTTGAACGTTGCACGTTTAATTTTTCACTAAAAAAAAGCCCCGACGATCGCGGAGATCGCCGGGGCGGAACAGATATTCAGGGGGATGGAGGTATCAGGCGGTTTCCTGCGCCTCGCTCGCCGTCTCCTCCAGCGCCTGCGCGCCGGTTTTGCCGCCGGCGAGCGCTACTATCTCATCGTCATAGTGATCGGCGATTGCGGCGACCGTACGGGCGGTTGCCTCGAACTCGCGACGGCTCAGATCGCAGCCGGGGAGCGTCATCGAGTAGACGATGGTGCCATCGAAGAGAAGTCCGAAGGCGCCGAAATGGAGCTCCACGTTCTTCGTGAGAAGCCACCGCATCACCTCCGGCGTGATGGCGGCATCGGTGACGAGCTGGCTGGTGAATTCAACGGCACTATCGGCCTCGTACCAGGGGCGCACGATGATGCTGACCGTCGCGGAGCCTTCCTGAAGCGTGAAGCTGCCGTTGTCGAACTCGACGAAATCGGGGTACACCTCCTGAAGGTAGCCGCGCACCTTCTCCCGTGTATCGTCAATGATCTGCTGGTTCTCTTCCATCGGAGTATGGTCCGGTTGATTGTTCATGTCGGTATCCTGACGTAGGCGGATGAACGGGAAATGATTGTAGGGTGCGTCAGCTTCCCGACGGGAGCTGTCCCGCGGAGGTGGAGCCCATGCCGAGCTGTGCCTTCAGAGCGGCAAGCTCGTCGTCGGCAGCGCTGCTGGCGCCGAGCTGCTTGAACTGATCCTCCAGCGAGGTATTCTCCCCGGCGAGCTGTGCAAATGCCTCGGCCTCCGCCTCGGTCTTCTCCACGCGCTGTTCCAGCTTGTCGAACTTGGAGAAGGCATCGCTGCCGACACCGGCGAACGTCTGCGCGATCTGCTTCTTCGCCTTCGCCGCCTGCGAGCGGGCAATCAGGGTGTTCTGGCGCATGCGGGCCTCGTCGAGCTTCGACTTGAGCTGATCGAGCTGGCCGCGCAGGGTGGTCGATGTCGAGCGTGCCTCGGTCAGCATCCGCTCCAGATCGCCGGCGTTCCGCTGAACGGTATTCTTCCGTTCGAGCGCCGCCTTGGCCAGATCATCGCGTCCGGCATTGACCGCCTGGATCGCCTTCTGCTGCCAGTCGTTGACCTGCGCCACCTGCTTGTTGTGCTGGCGCTCCAGCGACTTCTCGTTGGCGATCGCCTGGCCGACGGCGAGCGTCGCCTTGTTCACGGCCTCCTCCATCTCGATGACCATCTGCTTGATCATCTTCTCGGGATCTTCCGCCCGGTCGAGGAGATCATTGATGTTGGCCTTGACGATATCGCCCATGCGTCCGAAGATGCCCATGTTCCTGCTTCCTTCTTGTGTGAATATCTGAGTATGCTGCTATCGAATCCCTGCATGCGCCCCCCGGCACCGCAACGCCGGAATGTCATTCACCGGGTACCGGCTGCAGTTCGACGAGGGGAGCACCTTTCTCGACCGCCGTGCCGGCGTTCGCAATCAATCTTCTCACCGCGAGCCGCGCCGGCGATCTGATCTCGTTCTCCATCTTCATCGCCTCCAGGATGCAGAGCGCATCCCCCTTCTCCACCACCACCCCTTCCTCGACGAGAATCACCTTGAGCAGTCCCGGCATCGGAGCCGTCACCACCTGCCCGCCGGCGCCGGCCGCCACCGTATTCTTCCGCAGCGCGAGCAGACGCTCATCGCGTGAGGTGGCCAGCCGGACCCGCACCGCCTCGCCACGGAGATAGACCATGTACTCACGATCGTTCTCCCCCTCCTCCACATAGATGGGCACGCTGGTGCCATCGGGAAGGCCGCCGGTAAGGCTCCGCAGCCCGGAGCCGTCGGCGATCGGAACCGGCTCCGGATCTTCACCAACCCGGATGCCATGTTCGTCCGCAATGGCCTGAAGTTTCAATTCCCCCACTTCAATGGCGTATGATGTCGTGACGTGCTTCATGCAACGCAACATAGAAATTCCGGCACGGCTGGACAAAGAAAACGGCATATCCGTTGCGAGGTTTGGCCGGCCTTATATGCCGCCCCCCGCCGCTGCGCCGGAGAACGGACGTTTGTGTAGCATCTTGAAACGTTTGTCATACACTGAAGCCTCTCCCCTAACGTATGTTAGGTTCTACCTAGAGATGTAGCGCATGAGTGATGAACGATCGATCCCGGATGCGGCCGATGCTGCTCTTCCGGGTGAACAGGAATATGACCGTACCGGGAGGCCTGGCGAGGCTTCTCCCGCACGCGATGTAGAGACCGGCACGGCGCCAGCCGATGACCAGGCCACGCAGAGTTCACGCAACAGCGCGAAGGCGCGCCAGCTCACCGAAGGCCCTGTCGGCCCCACGCTCTGGCGCCTGGCGATTCCGCTGGCATTCGGCTTCGTGATCAATGCAATCTACTCCTGGACCGATATGTACTTCGTCTCCCGGCTGGGGGACACTGCTACCGCGGCGCTCGGCTTCAGCGATCAGATAAACTTTGTGCTCTTCACGATCGGGAGCGGCTTCTGCATCGGCACGGGCATCGTCGTGGCGCGGCGCATGGGGGAACGGAGATCGCGGCAGGCCTCGGCCATCGCCACACAGGCGTTCTCCTTTATGGCGATCTACTCCACCCTGGCCGCAATCGCGCTCTACTTCACCCTGCCGCTGCTGCTCCCGCTGCTCGGACTTGAAGGCGAAATGCGCCAGTTCACCGAGGCCTATCTCCTGACCCTGCTGATCGGATTTCCGGGAAATCTGCTCACCTTCCAGGCAAGCTCCACCGTCCGCTCGACGGGGAACACGGTCTTCCCGATGGCGGTGCTCATCATCTCGGCGCTTGTGAATGTGGTGGTCGATCCCATCCTCATCTTCGGGCTGCTCGGCATGCCGGCAATGGGGATCAAGGGGGCGGCGCTTTCCACGTCCATTGCCATGTGGGTCGGCGCAATCATCAGTATTTACGCCATCTACAGCGGAAAGCTGAACATCCGTCTCTACCGTCCGACGCTACGGTTCGACCGTGACGTGATCCGGAGCATCTTCGGGATCGGAGTCCCCTCCTCGCTGCAGACGCTGGCCGTGAGCATGGCGCGGGTGATCATCATTTCGATCGCGAACCTGTTCGGCACGGCCGCCGCCGCGGCCTACACGATCGGCCTGAAGGTTGACATTCTGGTCTTCATGCCCATTTTCGCGACGGGCATCGCCATCGAGACGCTGGTAAGCCAGAACATCGGCGCGGGCCGGATCGACCGGGTGCGGCTCTTCCGCCGCGCGGCGATACGTGATCTCGGCGGGGTGATTCTGCTGATGGGGGCGGGCATCTACCTGTTCGCAGGCAACATCGCGCACATCTTCACGGAAGACCCGCGCGTGACCGAGCTGACGGTCAGGTATCTGCATATCGCGGTCTTCGGCTACATCTTCTTCGTGGTCGGCCAGTCCGCGACACGTTCACTTTCAGGCGCGGGCCACTCCCTCCGTTCAATGCTGATCGTGGCCGGCATCCTCCTGCTGGTGCAGGTGCCGCTCGCCTACGTTCTTGCGCGCTTCACATCCCTGCACGAGACCGGCGTCTTCCTCGCCATCGCCGCCAGCTATCTGGTGCTTGCCGTCGTCGGCACGCTCGCCCTTCGCGGCGATCAGTGGATGATAAAGAAAGTGTGAGGAGTTCAAAGTGAAAGGGAAGGCAACATTCAAAAAGGGTGAGGCAGCGGCTTTCTTTGCGATCTTTGCACCTTTGCGTGAGATATTCTTCCTCAACATACTCCGAAACCAGGCCCCATCTCCATGAACAAACGCCAGATCGGAACCACCGAGCTTCATGTCCATGAAATCGGCTACGGCGCCATGCATCTCTCGATCGACCGCGTGAAGCGCCCCTCCGAGCAGGAGGCAATTACATTGCTGCAGCGGGCAGTCGATGAACTCGGCATCAACTTCATCGATACCGCCGACGCCTATTGCGCCGACGATACCGAGACCGGGCACAACGAGCGCCTGATCGCGCAGGCGCTCAAGGGGGAACGGCGCACCCGCGTCGTAGTCGCAACCAAGGGGGGCAGCGTCCGTCCCGGCGGCCGCTGGGAGCGCAACGGGCGTCCGGAGCACCTCCGCACCGCCTGCGACGCCAGCCTGAAGGCGCTCGATACGGACCACATCGACCTGTACCAGCTCCACGCTCCCGACCCGGAGGTACCTGTCGAGGAGAGCGTCGGCACACTGGCCGACCTCCAGCGACAGGGAAAGATCCGATACATCGGCGTCTCGAATTTCACACTCGGCCAGATCCAGCGGAGCATGCGTGAAGCGACAATCACCTCGATACAGAATCAATTCTCGGTGATCAATCAGCGGGAGGATATGGACCTGCTGAAATTCTGCGAGGAGCACCATATCACCTACATCCCCTGGAATCCTGTCGGCGGACGGGGTACGGCCCCGAAACTCGGCGACGAGTGGGACGTGCTGGAGGCGGTCGCGGCGCGTCACAAGGTCCCGGCGCATTCCGTGGCGCTTGCATGGCTGCTGGCGCTCTCGCCGGTCATGCTGCCGATTCCGGGGACGACGAAGTTCGATCACCTGGCTGAGAACGTGAGAGCGGCGGATCTGAGGTTGAGCGGGGAGGAAATGGCGGAATTGAGCGCAGGCAGAACTGTCTGATTACGGAAAGCGGCAGCTTCGACAGGCGCGGCGACGGCATCATGCCCGCACCGCGCCTTTTCCGCAGCTCAATCATTCCTGCAGTTCCTCCAGGAACTCCGTGAAGATCGAATACAGACGCGCGAAAACATCCCACTGCAACGTCCCCGGAACATCGTCCATGCTGTGATAGGGTTGATAGCCGGTGAATGGATAGACGTAGAAACCGCGCACCCCCCGGCTGACGATCGGATAATGGTCGCTGTTCGGCGCCACCTCCCGTTTCCGTACATCCTCCACGTCGGCATCCTCGGCTGCCTCCTTCAGCAGCTCGAACTCCTCGCCGAAAACCTTGCCCCCCACCGCCGTTATGCCGTCGGTGCCGCTGGCGGTCATATCGACGTTGAGAAGGAACCGGACGCTTGACAGATCGAGAAGCGGATGCTCCGCGAAATACTGCGACCCGAGCAGGCCGGCCTCCTCGCCGGAAAAGGCAACAAAAGCAATGGAATATTCGGGAGGATGCTCCTGAAAATATTTCGCCAGCGCCAGCATCATCGCCACGCCGCTTGCATTATCGTTCGCTCCGGGGAAACAGACCTGGTCGGCGATCATGCCGAGATGATCGTAATGCGCGGTGATCATCAGGAATTTGTCGGGATAACGACGCCCCCGGATGTAGCCGGCGACGTTCTGCGTCGTGACGTCCCGGATGCGGTTCACGATGTTGTACGAGACATCGGCGACCGCATCGGGCATGGCGCTCCGCAGGACATACAGCAGCGGGATGCGGAGCGCCTCCTGAGCCCGTCCGTACGTCAGGCGGTCGGTGACGACGATCACTCCCCTTGCTCCCATCGCCATCGCACTCTGGATACGGAGCTGCGTTGAATAATAGCCTGGATCGATAGTCGTGTCGGCGCGGACACTATCGGGGATCGCCTCGTCCAGAATCGTTATGTGCCCCGCGGGATATCGTCCCCGGTAATCGTTGATCCGTCTGGATGGAATCACCAGCCCGCTTCCGGCGTTGATGAACGGGATGTCCCCGTGGTTCTCCCCCCCGGCGCTCGCTGCGTCCGGAATGAACTGGCGTCCCGGCACAAGATCCGTTCCGTTGATGCGTAGCGATATGCGGCCGGGGAATTCATTCACCTTCATCTTGAAGAACTGATAGTAGCCGCCGGGGAAGCTGTCCACCCCGAGCGCCAGGAACCGCTCCTTGATGTAGGCGGCGGCAGTGACGTGCCCTCCGTGAAGGTAGCCTCGCCCCTGCAACTCCGGCGAGGCGAGATATTCAACATCGGCCCTCGCCTGGTCCACGACCTCCTGCGCCGCAAGTACGATGGGCAGGAAAAGGAGCAGGAATATCAGGATGCGCTGCCGGGGTTTTTCACACATGGCCGGGATCATGATGCGGATGTCTCGGAAACGGTGCCATACAGATTCTGAAGAATAACTCACGCAAAGGCGCAAAGGGAAGACGCTCCCGTCATCGGAACCGCCTGACTCCCCAGCTTTGAACGTTGAATTGTCAACGTTGCGCTGCCTTCATAATGCGATCGAGCAGCCCCGCCTCCAGTTCGCCCGGTTCGGCGTAGATGACAATGTCGCGGATGCCGGCGGCATCGGCTTCGCGGAAGAGCGCATACAAGGTGCGTGCGTGGAGCGGACGTACGCCAGCGGCGGGCATCGTATGCAGGTGCCGGGGTGTGGTCAGCACCAGAATATGCGTGGTGTTCAGGGCATCCAGCTCCGCGCGCGAATCGATCAAACGGACGCGGGCCGCTGGGGCGTAGTGCCGGTATTTCATGCCGGGCGATCGGGGGGGGCTCCCATCCGGCTGTGGAGGGCCCAGCGGCCCGCCAAGCACCTCCTCGATCTCGCGGGCACCTATGGTTCCCGGTCGCAGGAGGATGGGCCGCTCCCCGCTCAGATCCACGACGGTCGATTCGATGCCGATGCGGCAGGCTCCGCCGTCGAGAACCGCCGCGATGCCGCCGCCGAGATCATCGAGGACATGCTGCGCCGTCGTGGGACTGGGACGCCCGGAGAGATTGGCCGAAGGAGCCACCAGAGGCCCGGCAAGCACCAGCAGCGCATTCGCCACCGGATGCGCCGGAACACGCAGCGCCACCGTAGGCAGTCCCGCTCGCGCGATGGCGGGAATCGCCGGATCGGCCGGAAGCACCAGCGTGAGCGGCCCCGGCATGAACGCGGCGGCAAGAGCCTCTACGCGGGTAATCATCGCCCCCTCCGGCCGTCCACAGCGGAAGAGCCACGTGGCATCGGCCAGATGGACGATCAACGGATTGTCGGATGGACGCCCCTTCGCCCGGAACACGCGGCCGATGGCATCCGGATTCATCGCGTCGGCGCCAAGCCCATAGACCGTCTCCGTCGGAAACGCAACTACCTCCCCCTCCCGAAGAAACCGGGCCGCCTCGGCTATGGCCCGGTCCCTGGTGCCGGGCGTATCCGCATCGAGCATCTTCGTCTGCATAGGCCGTCAATATAGCGCCTCCGGCGATGCCCCGTGCGGTTATGATCCGTGACGACTTTGCATTTGGCTTGTATGGCCGGAATCCATAACTTGGGGTTCTTTTCAGGAAATCTATTACTACTCTTCATAGAAGGAGCACGTAACAATGGCACGTCGCTGCGAGCTTACGGGACTTGGGCCGACATATGGCGGCAGCATCTCCCACGCGCACAACGTCACGAACCGCCGTTTCATGCCGAACCTCCAGACCAAGCGCATCTGGATCGAGGAGGAGAAGCGCTGGGTAAAGGTGAAGGCAACCGCGAAGGCGCTGAAGACGCTTGACAAGAAGGGCTATCGCGCAATGATGGCCGAGATCAACCGCAGCAGGTAGGCGCGGATCGCATAGTATGATGTGGCAACGCCCGGCTCCGTATGCAACTGCGGGTCGGGCGTTTTTTGTTGAGTGCATGCAGTCCGGCACGGAATTTCAGCGGGGATTATCCGGTGGAGTAATTCCGGCGCAGCGGCATCATACGGCGACCTGCCGGCGAAGAAACGATCGAGAATATGCCCGACGTTGAATCGATAGTACAGTGGCTCCAGGGGGTTCCGCCCGCGGGACTTTATGTGACGCTGTTCGTGGCGGCATTCATCGAGAACCTCGTCCCTCCTGCACCGAGCGACGTGATTCTGCTCTTCATCGCCACGCTGATCGGCATCGGCACCATCGATCACATTCCGGCCATCGCCATCGCCACGGCCGGCAGCACCACCGGCTTTCTGACGGCGTTCCGGCTCGGCCGCCGGTACGGCCGCCGCTGGATGGAGAGCGGGAAGGCCCCGTTCCTGAATCACCGGTCGCTCGCGAAGGTGGACAGGTGGTTCGACAGGTACGGATACTGGGTGATCGTCGCCAACAGGTTTCTCTCCGGCACGCGCGCGGTCATCAGCTTCTTCGCGGGCATGTCCAGGCTCGATCTCCTGCGCACGACGCTTCTCTGCTTCATCAGCGCGCTCGTGTGGAATACGCTCGTGCTGGAACTGGGAGCATTTCTCGGTAGCAACTGGCGCGAGGGGGAGAAGATCCTTGCACGCTACGGCCTGGCGGTCACCATCTTGCTTGCCGCCGTCATCCTGTTCTTCCTCATCCGCTGGATCATGCGCCGGCGCAGATCATCGTCGGAAAAACCCGCCGAACCGCCACCGGAGCAATAATCAGGCCCCGCCGCACAATCTCACCACCTGTCACCGTTCATCCCGGTCGCCCACCAGCATCATGATTCCCTGCTCCAGTTCGCCGGCCAGAGCGGGGTCGCTCTCGCGGTAGATCTCGGCCAGATTGCGCAGCATGCGCGCCACCGTGCGGGCGTTGCCGATCGGCTCCAGATATTCCGGCCGGTACGGAACATTTATCTCGCGCAGGAACTGCCGGCAGTCGCTGTAGTTGATGATCGTCCCCCCCTTGAACGTATCGATATAGAATTCCTCCCCCGGCGACTGGTACTTTATCAGATACCTCGTCGGGAAGCCGATACCATAGATGGGAAGCTGCAGGCGCTGCGCCAGAAGCAGATAGACCACCGAGAGCGTGATGGGAATGCCGATGCGGCGTTCCAGCACGCGATTCATGAAGGAATTCTCCGGATCGAAATAGCTTTCGCGATCCTCGCGGCTTCCCTGGAAGCCAAGCTGGTGGAAGAGATAGTGGTTGATCTCGCGGATGAACATGTAGCCGTTGTCGCAACCGCGCAGGCGATCATCGAGCAGCGACGCCATCGTATCGAGCTGCTGCACATACTCCTGCACCTCGATCTCCGGATAGCGGAGCATCGCCACGGCAAACGCACCCCGTTCCAGATCGATGTCACCGCCGTAGGGCCTGTCCTGGATGATCGCAGCCATTTCATCGCGGAACCGCCGCAGGCCGATCTCGCGCAGGATGGCATCCGCGTTGCGGCGGGCCGGCAGGCTTTCCCCCACCATGCTCATCTTCCTGAGCGCAGGGGCGGCGATATCGCTCAGCTCCAGCAGCCGGCTGCGGATCGACGTCTGCACCACCGGGTCGGGATCATCCAGCAGGGTCAGTATGGCGTTGATCTGCGACAACGACTTCATACGATGTTCGCGATCGATCGCAAGTGTTTCCATGGCAGTACTTGGAGACCATCATGTTCCGGCATGACAGGGGGAATATCCGGCGGCGGCCGGAACATACGCCGCCGGGATGTCATGGATGTTCGATATCGTGATAACGGGCAAGATGGCTTGTAAGATAATCGAAGGCATCCTGCGGATCGTTCGAGCGATGGAAAAGCCTGAGATCCTCGATCGATATAACTCCCAGCTCAGCCATCCTGGGCATGTTGATCACCTCGTCCCAGAAATCAGTGCCGTAGAGCACGACCGGCATATGCTTCGATACCTTGCGGGTCTGCACCAGCGTAAGCGCCTCCATCAGTTCATCCAGCGTGCCGAAGCCTCCGGGGAAAATCACCAGGGCGTTCGCAAGCGACATGAAGAAGAGCTTGCGCATAAAGAAATAATGGAACTCGAAATTGAATGTGGCCGAGATATACTGGTTCGGCACCTGTTCGAACGGGAGCGAAATATTGAGGCCGATCGATTCACCGCCGGCCAGATGCGCTCCCAGATTCGCGGCCTCCATGATGCCCGGACCGCCGCCGGTACAGACGAGGAATTTCTTCTGTCCCCCTTCCGGCGTATGCCGCAAGCCCCATTCGGTGACCATCCGGGAAAGCTCGGCGGCCTCGGTATAGTAGCGGCTCATCTGGCGCCTGTTCCTGAGCGATTCCAGCGTGAGCAGCAGCAGTTCCCGACGCTCCCCCTCCGCCTGCCGGATCTGCCTCTCCACCGCGGCGATCTCCTCGTCGGCCCGCTCCGGCGGGATGATGCGGGCCGATCCGAAAAATACGACGGCGCCGCGCACGTTGTGCTGCTCGAACCGGGCGACCGGCTCAAGATATTCGGCCATGATGCGCAGAATCCGCGCTTCAGGGCTGTTCAGAAATTCCGGGTTATTATATGCTTTCAGCAGCGGCTTGTCCGGCCCCTGCACATATGGTGTCGACATAAGAAATCCGCTGTTCGATAAAATGCCACGCGCATCGCGGCCGGCGCCAGCGATCGGATTCCATATCCTCCGGCATGGCGCATGTCCGGGCGAATGTACACCGCCCGATATGTTCGCAACGTCCATCGCCACGGCCGCGGTTCCCCGCCCGGCCTCACTCCTGCGACGTCTCCTGCGCGATATTCAGACCGCCATCCACGATAAGCGTCTGCCCCGTGATATATCCCGCATCCACTGCGAAGAACCACACGGCGCGGAAGATATCATCCGCGGAGCCGTAGCGACGCATGGGAATGCGATCGGCCGGAAGGAGCATGCCGGGCGAAGGATCGTCAGGAAGTTCGATTGCCCCCGGCGCCACGGAGTTCACCGTGATCGTCGGGGCCAGAGCACGGGCCAGAGCGCGGGTCAGTTGCACCACCGCCGCCTTCGACACATTGTAGGGAATGCGGTTCTTCCAGATCTGAAAGGCCCCGAGCGACGAAAGATTCACGATGCGCCCGGCGGTTCCATCCTCAAGCATCCGCTCGGCCACGGCCTGCGCAGTGAAGAATTCGCCATAGAGATTCGTTTCGATCACCGAGCGCCAGAGTTCCTCCGTCACATCGGCCACCGGCACCGGCCGCGGATAGATGCCCGCATTATTCACCAGGACATCGATCGCTCCGAAATGCGCATGCGCCTTCTTCACCATGCTCCGCACCTGTTCGCGGTCGCGCACGTCGGCCTGCAGGAGCATCGCATCCCCCCCCAGTCCCCGTACCTCCTCCAGCGTCTGCCGCGCCCGCTCCTCGGCATGACCGTAATGAAGCGCCACGCGCCAGCCGCGCCCGGCGAACCGCAGGGCCAGCGCACGGCCGATACGGCGCCCGGAGCCGGTGATCAGAACGCAGCCGCTCATCGATCGAACGGCAGCCGGGTGATTGACGCACCGGAGGGCGCTCCGCCTTCAGTCCCGGCCGAAACCACCCGGACATCCGCCCCCGGCACCGCGAAGCTGGTGCGCACATACGCCAGCCCGATGGTCCGGCCAAGCGAAGGCGACCAGGCAAGCGACGTCACCGCGCCGATCTTCCTCCCCTCCGCCGGATCGTGCACCTCCAGACTGCCGCCGCCATCCCCGGGCGTCCCATCGAATGTGAGCCCCACCAGATGCCGCTGCACCTTGTCGTAGGTATCGAGCCGCGCGATCACCTCCTGTCCGATATAGCATCCCTTGGTGAAGGAGATGAGCTGCGTCATTCCGGCTTCCAGAGGATTGTACAATTCGCTCAGCTCCCGGCCGATCGTCGGAATCCCGGACTCGATGCGCAGCGTTTCGTACGTCTCCTCCCCCATCTCGGCCGCCCCCTGCGCCGCAATCAGCCCGGTCACGTGTTCGAGCGCCACGGCCGGCATCAGCAGAAGAAAACCTCCTGCGCCGGTGAGCCTGGCATCGCGCAGCGTAACCACTTCATATCCCCCCACCGAACCTGTGGTAATCCTCCCCGCATCCGGAAGTTCCATCCCCAGCGCGGCCGCAATCAGGCTCTTGGCGTGCTCGCCGTAGACTCCGGCCACGGCGTAGGCGGCAGTGACGTCCTCGGTCGTGAAGTCGTCCATGATGGTATATTTATCGAGCCAGGCCCGAACGCTTTCGACATCGGTGCCGGCAGTGAGCATCAGGACATGATCCTCGAAGGCGATCACCCGCAGCACCTCGATGACGCGCCCCTTGTCCGAGGTGAGAATTGTCGAGGTTTCCTCGCCGGGCTTCAGATCACTTATGGCGTTGGTCGAAAGACGGTGGAGGAGATCGAGACGATCGGCGCCGTTTCCGCGGATCGCTCCCCGCCGCAGCCGGACGTAGGCCGTCCCTTCAAGAGCCTTTCTGTACTGTTCCGGATCGGGTTGGTAGATATTCATGCCGCTAATGTACTGACGAATATGGAATCAAACGCCAAAGATAGTTGTTTCGACGAAGTCCGCCGTCGGCATGGCCGCCTCCACGCATAATTCCGCAGGAAGGGGATCCATCCGCCTCTCCAACAGGTATCTAACGACATCCACATGACGCCTTACGCTCCGCCGTGCTTCCGCCGCATCGCGGCCCTCCTTCTGCTGTTTCTCGCATGCCCGCCGCTTGCCGCCTGGCAGCAGCGCGTCCATTACACGATGGATATCGTGATGGAGACCGAGACGCATTCGTATGCGGGCGCGCAGCGGCTCGTCTACTACAACAATTCCCCGGACACGATCCGGGAGGTCTATTATCACCTGTTCTACGAGGCATTCAAGCCCGGAAGCATGATGGACATCCGCGACAGGGAGCTGCCGGGATCGCGGCTCGGGATCGACCGGCTGCCGGAGGAGATGCAGGGTGAGGTGCGCGTGGAGACATTGCTGCAGGATGGCACCGCGCTCGGATGGAGCACCGACGAAACCGTGCTGCGCGCCGTGCTGCATACGCCACTCGCTCCGGGTGATTCCACCGTGTTCGAGATGCGCTGGCGCACGAAGATCCCGCGGGTGACGCGCCGGGGCGGCTGGATGAGCCGCGAGGGAGTCGAATACTCGATGTCGCAATGGTATCCGAAGCTCGCCGAATACGACCGGCACGGATGGCATCCCGACGAATACGTCGCGCGCGAATTCTACGGCCCCTTCGGAACGTTCGACGTCTCGATCACGCTGCCGGCCAGCTATGTGGTCGGCGCGACGGGCACAGTTACCAACCCCGGAGAGGTCGGCTATGGTTACGAACTCGGGGGGGTGGATACGCTGATCATCCCGGCGACATCGCGGCGGACCGGCACGACGACGTGGAGATTTCACGCGGAGAATGTGCATGACTTCGCATGGGTCGCCGATCGCGATTATATCCATCAGATCACCCGCTGGTATGACGTAACGATCCACGTCCTTGTCAAGCGCCAGTACGGCATGGCATGGCGTAATGCGGGGGCCTGGACGACATGGGTGATGGATTACTTCAGCGCGCGATTCGGGCGCTACGCCTGGCCGCAGTTCACCGTGGCGATGGCCGGCGATGGCGGCATGGAGTACCCGCAATTGATCATGATCACCGGCAACCGCACTCCGGCATCGCTGGCGGGAGTGATAGCGCACGAACTGGGGCATATGTGGTACTACGGCATGCTTGCGAACAACGAGACGCAGGAGGCGTGGCTTGATGAAGGATTTGCGCAGTACCTGACCAACGAGGCCAGCCGCGAGGTGTTCGGCACGCAGCTCGGCGAGAACCCGTATCAGGGGCTCGACCGGCTCATCTATCCCTGGATCGACAAACGGTGGATCAATGTCGATCAGTACTACGAGCTTGCAATCACCGGCTACGACGAGCCGCTCAACATCTTCCACGACCGTTTCCGCGAGAATCTTACCGCCGGGCTTGTCTACTCGAAGGGAGAGGCGGTGCTGAAGATGCTTCAGTACATGTTCGGCGATTCCGTCTTCGACGCCGCCATGCGCCATTATCTGGCGACCTGGAGATTCCGGCATCCCGACACGCGCGCATTCGAGCGGGCAATGGAGGAGGCGACCTGCATGCGGCTGGACTGGTTCTTCAACCAGTGGATCGGCTCCGCCAAGACGCTCGACTATGCCATCGACGGCATCACATCAGACCAGGTTCCCGGAGGATACCGTACCACGCTGGAGCTTTCCAACCGCGACGAGGCGTTCATGCCTCTGGACATCACGCTCACCTATGCCGACGGCACCACGGCCACGGCATGGGTGCCGCTGGAGGAATGGGAGAAGCCCGGCGCCGATTTCCAGCTTCCCCGCTGGCGATGGGTCTCCCCCACCTACAGCGCCTCCTTCATCACACCCCGGCGCGTGGTATGCGCGACGATCGATACATCGACCCTGCTTGCGGATATCGACCGTACGAACAACACTGCGGGCACCGGCTTTCCGGCAAATCTGCTGCCGCCGGCCGACGCGGCATTCTACCGCCGATGGGACATCAGCCGCCCGCTCGACCGCTATACCATCCGGCTGCGCCCCACGCTCTGGTACTCCCAGGCCGATGGCGCGCAGATAGGCATGCTGGCGGATGGCGGCTACGCATATGATCGCTATAATGCCAGAGCCGGCGTCGCCTACAACATGACATCGAAACGGATCGACTACGACCTCCGCTACGGCAGCCGCACCAATGCACTGGGGCGTCTCGCCAGATTCAACCTCTTCGCCACGAACGCCGACGGTGTGCAGCGATGGGGAGCGGAGATCGAAAAGAATTTCCGGCCGTTCTATTACAACGTTCCGACACGGCATGCGGCGACCATCGGCATCGAGCGGGAGGTGCTCACAGGCCCGAACTACCCCAACGCCCTGGCTCCGTGGTCGCCGGGGGGATACAACACCATCGGCCTCGGCTACAGATTCTCGGCCTATTCCTCCGGACATGCCTGGCGGGCCGCGATCCGGTTCGACGCCAGCTTCGCCAGCGCCACGGAGTTCACCCAGTGGCAGATCGCCGGCGAGCACCGGACCACCGCGCTCGGATTCAATGTCACGACCGATCTCTTCATCGGAGCATCGTCCGGCGAGCCGCCGCAGCAACGCCGATTCAACGTGGCCGGGGCGCGCTCGCGCGATATGCATCTGAACGAGATCCAGCGGCTGGCGATGAACATCCGGCCGGCGTTCGCCTCCAGAAACCATCTCGTGCTTCCCACGCAGGGGTACCTGCTGTCGTTCGCCGGAAGCGATCCGGCGCTGCGCTTCGCCGACAACCTCTTCAATCTCCGCGTGAGCGTCGGCGATCTGAATCCCTTCGGCGGCTTTCTCCGCCTCCCGGTGCTGGAGAAGGTGACAATGAAGCTCTACGGCGCCGCGGGAACCTTCTTCGACGGCGATGTCTCGCTGCGCGGTTTCAGGCGCCCCTCGGCCGAGGTGGGAGCGGTGGCATCGGTGGATCTGCTGAACGCGCTGCTTCCGGGCGCCATCATCGACGCCATCGATGCCCCCGCGCCGGTGATCCTCAGCTTCCACGTGCCCTTCTACTTCAAGTCACCGCTGACCGACGACGGGTTCGGCTATCGATGGGCGATCGGGGTTTCGATGTGAATACATCCGGGGGAGCCGGGGAACATTCCCCGCAAGGCCCGGCGCGAATCCGGCGGCAGCGGGCCGTCATTGACGGAACAGCATGGAGTGATGGCGTTATGAACCGCGGCGGCGGAACGGAATCCCCTTAAAGCAGGAACGGGGCCTTTCCCGACTGGAAAGGGCCCCGCTCACTTCCGGAAAGAAGCGAACAGCAGCCATCGCATCACGGCCGCCGTGCATTCGCTCTACAGCTCGTCCGATTCGATCATCGCCTCGAAGATGGCGTTATCGTTGTCCGACACGATGGCGCTGATCATCCGCATGTCGTCGCCGCTCAGTATCAATGCCTCGGATTCGGCGGCACGGTAATGGGAGGCGAGATCGGCCTTCGACGCCGAACTGACGGCGCCGGCCACCGGACCGGCATCCACGGCCGTATCGGCGTCGTCGTTCACGCGCGCGCCGGGAGAAAAGATCCCGCTGATTACGGCGACGGTGACAACCGCGGCGGCCCCTACCGAGGCCCACGCCGTCGAGAAGCCGCGCCGTTTCCTTCGCCCCCCGTCCTCATCGATTCGATTCCGAACGCGCACGACGAAGTTCTGCCAGTATGCCGGATGGGGCTCCTTCGGCCCCTCGATCCCTGCAAGCAGCCGGCGCAGTTCGGCGACATCGCGTTCGATCGCGGCATCGGACGGCTCCATCATATGATTGCGCCCCAGATTGGTCTTCATGATGTATCCTGCCTCCTCGGCGTCACAACATAATGATCGTTTGTTCAGCTTTCTTCGCGATGGCCCCCCTGCCTACCACACCGGGTCATCGGAATCACCCCTGTCCACGACGTTCTCCCCGGCCAGGTGGGCCAGATTCACCGACCCATGATGCGCCTTCACGTACGCGGCCACCTTCTTGACGGCATGATGGAAGTTCGCCTTCAATCCGCCGACCGACGTACCGAGTATCGCGGAGATCTGCTCGTACGGCATCTCGTCGTAGTAGCGCATGATGAAGACCGCCCGCTGCTTTTCCGGGAGGGTCTCGATGGCCCGCTCGATCAGCGATACATTCTCATCATGGATCATCTCCTTGTCCTGGTCGGCGTCGCGGCCGAGGAAGGGGATGTAATCGCTCAGATCCATCAGCTTCCGCACCTTCTGCTTGCGCAGATGGTTGATGGAGAGATTGATGGCGATACGGTAGAGCCAGGTGTAGATGCCGGAATCACCCCGGAAGTTCGAGAGGGCCGAATAGGCGCGCACGAAGACATCCTGGGCGATATCGTCCGCATCCTCGTGATTCTTGACCATGCGGCGCGCCGCCCAGTAGATCCGGGAATGAAAACGGCGTACCATCTCATTGAACATCCGGTCCACCTCACCCGAACGGTAGAGTTCGAGGAGCTGTTTGTCATCCAGTTCAACCATGGCGCCTCGGGTTGGCGCCGCCGCAAGTGTCAGGGCTGACGTATACATACGTTCGGTCAGACCCGGCGGCGGCTGCTGCGTTTAATGGGTGCATCCGGGAAATCCAGATCGTCTCGATGCTCTGCGGTTTCGGCCCGGTACGGACCCGAATCGCGACGAATGCGGCCGGAGAGAACCTTCTATGGTGACTCCCGGCATCCTCGATCGTAACGCCGCGCTGAGGAGATTCTCCCGTAATGTTCGGCTGCGCCGGTGAAGAAAGGAGGGATTAGCGGCGTATATCGAGGATTTCGAGCGTGATCCTGCCGGCGGGAACGTTCACCGTCACCACATCCCCAACCTGCTTCCCCATCAACGCCTTGCCTATCGGAGAAGTCGTCGCCAGCTTCCGCTGTTCAACATCGGCCTCCTCGGCGGAGACCATCATGTACTCCGTCTCGGCGCCTGTATTGTGATTCTTCACGGCGACCGTGCAGAGGATGTACACCTTATCCACAGGGAGATTGGAGCCGTCGATCACACGGGCACGCGCCATCGTCTGCTCAAGCTTGTAGATGCGCGCCTCCAGAAGCCCCTGGGCCTCCTTTGCGGCATCATACTCCGCATTCTCCGAAAGGTCGCCATATGAACGCGCCTCGGCGATCTTCTCGGCTATCTCCTTCCGCTTCTCTATCTTCAGATAGCGGATCTCCTCTTCGAGCTCCAGCATTCGCTCGCGTGTCAGATAAACGATGTCCGACATAGCTTCTTCAATCTCATCTTCTTATCGGTGAATAGAGGTCCAATAATATCAAAAGCCATTGCTGCTCGGCAACGGCTTCGATGTGGGCAAGTTTAAGATAATTCGCCGCGATTACCAATATTGCGCTCAAAAAAAAGGGCCGGCGCCGCACGGCGCCTGACGTTCCCGGCCCCGTTGCTCATTCCAGCTCACTTCTTCCTATGTCCCCGACGGCCCTGTACACGACCAGTTTTCCAACGCTCACCCTCTGGCGCCGAGGCAAGGTGCGTGATGTCTACGATCTCGGCTCGGCGCTACTCTTCGTCGCCAGCGACCGCATCAGCGCGTATGATATCATCATGAATGAACCGGTTCCCGGCAAGGGGGAGGTTCTCACCACATTTTCGCTCTTCTGGTTCGAGCGCCTCGGCCATATCGTGCCCAACCATCTCATCACCGCCGATGTCGAGCAGTATCCCGAAGAATGCGCCCCCTATCGCGACGCGCTTCGCGGGCGCTCGATGCTGGTGCGCAGGACGCGCCCTCTTGCCATCGAATGCGTGGCGCGCGGCTACCTGGCCGGCTCCGGATGGAAGGAATATCTTCGCGACGGAACGGTCTGCGGAGTCCCGCTGCCGGCAGGGCTCCAGCAGTCGAGCAGGCTGCCCGAGCCGATCTTCACGCCGGCGACGAAGGCCGAGGAGGGACACGATATGAACATCACCTTCGGGCAGGCGGCCGAAATCGTCGGTGCCGAAACCGCCGCACGGGTGCGCGATCTGACGCTGCAACTCTACACCGAGGCGGGCCGTACCGCGGAGGAACGCGGCATTATCATTGCTGATACAAAATTCGAATTCGGCTTCGATGAGAATGGCGGGCTGCTGCTGATCGATGAGGCGCTCACCCCCGACTCATCGAGGTTCTGGCTGGCATCCTCCTATGCGCCGGGAAGCGAACAGCAGAATTTCGACAAGCAGTTCCTCCGCGACTATCTCGACTCTGTCGCATGGAACCGGACACCCCCTCCCCCGCCGCTGCCGGACGAGGTCATCCGGGCGACTGCGGAGAAATATCGGGAGGCGCTGGAACGATTGACCGGCGACGGCGTCTAATCCCGGCGAGGCTCCCTGCAGGCGCCGCTGTCGGGATGGAAGATACCGGGATGTCCGCGCAAGGCATTGATTATCCAGTATGCGGGCGCTACATTGTCTGCCAGGTGCTTGCATGCCCGGTATGGAGGCCCTCCCAACATTCCGGTATGCTACTTCGTCGGAACAACACGACGTCGGTGTCCTGCGACCCCTGGTTACGGTGCCGGTACCGGCGTGTCTCACGCGGCAGTTTTTCCTTCCAAACGAAATAGTCACAGCACTCTAACTTCATAGAACCGTCGATGACACGAAGAAAAAAAATGTGGTTTACGGTTTTCGGCCTGGCGGCCGGTATTCTGATCGGCGTCTACATTCAGCCGGTGGTCTCTGGCGACAGCATCTACGATCAGTTCAACAAGTTCCGAGACGTGCTCTTCACGGTTCAGAAGAACTATGTGGACGAGGTCGAGACGCCGAAGCTGGTGGAAGCGGCTATCGTCGGCATGCTGAACGAGCTTGACCCTCATTCGGTCTATATTCCCGCCGAGCAGCAGAAGCGTGTCGAGGAGGATTTCCGCGGCAGCTTCCAGGGCATCGGTGTGGAGTTCGATGTCGTTCGCGATACGATCACCATCGTCACCCCGATTTCGGGAGGCCCCTCCGAGGCGCTCGGCATCCAGGCCGGCGACAAGATCGTCAGGATCGATGACCAGAACGCCGTCGGCATCTCCCGCGAGGATGTGCCGAAGAAGCTCCGCGGACCGAAGGGAACGCACGTCACGGTCACGATCATACGCCCCGGCATGAGCGATCAGCTCATATTCGACATCACGCGCGACGATATCCCGCTCTACACGGTGGATGCCGCGTTCGTCGATGAGACCGGCACGGGCTACATGGCGATCAACCGCTTTGCCGAGCCGACCTACGAAGAGATGATGAAGAATCTGGAGCAGATGCAGAAGAGCGGCATGAAGAGGCTCATCCTCGATCTGCGCGGCAATCCCGGCGGCTACATGGACAAGGCGATCCGCATGGTCGATGAGTTCGTGGCCGGTGGCAACAAGATCGTCTACACCAAGAGCACCCGCAGCCCGGAAGAGGATGTGTATTATTCGGAGACCGGGCAGCAGTACGAGAAGCTGCCGCTGATCGTGATGATCAACCGCGGCTCGGCCTCCGCCTCGGAGATCGTCGCGGGCGCCATTCAGGATCTCGATCGCGGTCTGATCGTCGGTGAAACCTCGTTCGGCAAGGGGCTCGTACAGCGCCAGTTCGCCCTGAGCGACGGCTCGGCGTTCCGCCTGACGATCGCCCGGTACTATACTCCTTCGGGAAGGCTGATCCAGCGCTCCTACGACCACGGCCGCGAGGATTATTACCAGATGGCCAACCGCGCGGAGGATGAGGAGGGTGACAACCTGAATCACACCCAGGAGGTGCCCGATTCCACCCGCCCGATCTACCACACGGCCGGCGGACGCAAGGTGCTTGGCGGTGGCGGCATCACACCGGACTACGTCGTGAAGTCGGATACTGTCACGCCGCTCACGATCAATATCATCCGCAAGAACCTCATCTGGGAGTACACGGAGCGGTTCATCAGCTCGCCGAAGGGACAGCAGATCCGCAAGCAGTACGACGGGAAGTTCCCCGAGTTCTCGCGCAACTTCACCATCGACGACAAGATGTTCGCGGACTTCCTGGCGCTTGCGAAGAGCAAGGAGATCGAGGTGGCACCGGATAATCTGACCGCTGATGGCGAATATCTGCGGAACCGTCTGAAGGCCCGTATCGCCCGGAGCTTCTGGGGAAACAACGAGTTCTACCAGGTGTCGCTCAAGGACGACAAGCAGTACGAGACGGCGTTGAGCCTCTTCCCGGAGGCGGCCAGGGTCGCGCGTCTTACGATGCGCTGATTTCCCCGTCCCGCCGACTATGAACAACGAAGCCACCATCCTCCGCGGATGGTGGCTTCGTTCGTTACACCGCATATCCGTTACGCCGGCCGGCCAATGCGCACACCGGTCTGCCAGGCGCCTTACAGCACTATCAGCCCCATCTTCTCCTTCATCCTCCGCATCGTCTCATCGGCGATGGCGCGCGCCTGCTCCGCCCCCCGCGCCAGCACACGATCGATCTCCCCCCGGTCGCCCATCAAATCGTTGAAGCGCTCCCGGATAGGAGCGAACTCCGCGATCACAACCTCCGCCACCCGCTTCTTCAGGTCGCCGTAGCCGCGCGCATCTGCAAAATCACGCTCCACCTCCCCTTCCTCCTTCCCGGTGATGACCTTGTAGATGCTCAGCAGGTTGTTCACCCCGGCTTTCGAGGGATCATCGGAGAATCTGATCTCGTTCCCCGGATCGGTCACCGCGCGCCTGAACGACCGCTCGATCTCCGACGGCTCGTCGAGCAGCAGCACGGCATGCCCGCGAACATGGGAGTAGGACTTGGACATCTTCACCGTCGGGTCGTCCAGCCCCATGATGCGGGCGCCGACCTTTGCGATCACCGGCTCCGGCACGATGAATGTGGGACCATACAGATGATTGAACCGTTCGGCGATATTCCGCGCCAGCTCCACATGCTGCTTCTGATCCTCCCCCACCGGCACTTCATGCGTGTCATAGAGCAGGATATCGGCGGCCATCAGCACGGGATAATCGAGCAGGCCGGTAAGGATCGACTCCTGCCGGGAAGACTTGTCCTTGAACTGGGTCATCTTCTGAAGCCATCCGAGCGGCGTAACGCAGTTGAGCAGCCAGCACGCCTCCGCGTGTGCGCTGACGTGACTCTGCACGAACACCGTGCTTCTGTTCGGATCGATTCCGGCGGCGAGCATGATTGCGGCCAGCGTTCGCGTACGCTCCCGGAGTTCCTCCGGATTCTGCGGCACCGTAAGGCTGTGCAGATCGACCACGCAGTAGAAGTTCTCCCGGTTGGCGTCCTGCAGGCGCAACCAGTTCTTCACGGCGCCGACGTAGTTGCCGAGGTGAAAATCACCCGAAGGCTGAATGCCACTGAAGACACGACGACGTACCGGCGGCGGCGCCGTCGTCGCGTTTGCCGTCTCCTGATCGTGAAGCTCCATGATGAACCAGCAAATGTTTGAGTTGAACAACAGATATGTGAGTTAGTGGTTGCGGTCTGCTGCCGGGAGAACAGGAGAAGGCCCCTGCGGCCACTCATCAACCAGAGCGCGGCGTAGCCGGGCGCCCTACCAACCACTACCGACTAACCAGGGCGAGACATGGCCGGGTGCTCCACACCTCCCGTCAGCCCGGCACGAATGCAGGAACCGATTCCTGCGTCGCCAGGATATCGTCGAGCGTTTCGCGTCTGCGGATCAGATGCGCCTCGCCATTCAGCATCATCACCTCGGCCGGACGCGGGCGGAGATTATAGTTGCTCGACATGGCGAAGCCGTACGCCCCGGCGTTCGCTATCGCGATGATATCCCCCTCGTGCGCCTCCGTCATCTTTCTGTCGATCCCGAACGTATCGGTCTCGCAGATGCATCCCACCACCGTGTAGATCCGTTCGGTCCCATTCATCCTGTCCGCATTGACGATGGTATGATACGCATCGTAGAGCATCGGACGGATCAGATGGTTCAGCCCGGAATCCGTGCCGATGAAGACGCACGACGGCGTCTGCTTCAGTACGGTGGCCGTCGTCAGAAGCCAGCCCGACTCGCTGACGAGAAACTTCCCCGGCTCGAACCAGAGCGCAAGGTCGCGGCCATAGTCGGCGCAGAAGGCACGGAAACGTTCGGTCACCTTCCTTCCCAGCGCATCAACGTCGGTGGCGACATCATCGGGACGGTACGACACCTTGAAGCCGCTGCCGAAATCGAGGAATTCGAGGTCGGGGAAATCAGCCGCGGCATCCAGAAGGATCTCGGCACCGGTAAGGAACGTCTCCGGATCGAGGATATCCGATCCCGTATGCATATGCAGACCGGCGACCCGCATTCCGTACGCCCTCACGATCCGGAGGATATGGCGCATCTGATGGATGGAGATGCCGAACTTGGAATCGATATGCCCGGTCTGGATGTGTGCATTCCCCCCCGCCAGGATATGCGGGTTCAGCCTGATGGCGCACGGCAGCGCGCCGTAGGTCTGCCCGAAACGCTCCAGCACCGAGAGATTGTCGATATTCACCAGCACCCCCTTCTCCACCACATGCTCTATCTCGGCGAATGATACGCAGTTCGGCGTGTAGAGAATCTCCCCCGGCGGAACGCCGCAGCGCAGCGCAAGATCGACCTCGGGCGCCGATACGGCATCGATCCCCGCCCCCATACCATGAATATAGCGGATGATCGCCATGCTGCTGTTCGCCTTGCAGGCATACAGAAGACGCAGCGTTACACCACTGAACGCCGTGGCAAGCCGCTCGTACTGCCGCCGGATCACCGCCGCGTCGTAGACGTAGAGCGGGCTGCCGAATTCCTCCACTAGCGATCGCGCGACTCTGCCGCCGATCGTGAGCGCATTATCCATGATCTCCCTGTGTTGATCGAACTCCGATGATACGATTCCAGACGCCCGCCGGATTCCAGGCCGGGGGCGCCTAAGATAGTATCTTTTTCACCCCGCAATGGCCCACGAAGCAGATTCCATGTGTCACAACCGGATGCGGATGCCGGCGCCCGCTGGAAATAATCAGGCGAAATGCCATGACCATCGCGATGATATCTGAAAAATGTCATGGAATATCCACGGGAATGGCATCCGCTGTCTGCGCCGGTGATGGACAATGTGATGGAATCGCCGCATATGCCGTCTCTACCGACTGAAACGCATCGAAATCGCAGACGGCAACAGTCACGCCGTGGCCGGAGGCGATTCACGGAGCGGGGATGATTATCGCGGCGCCATTCTGGAAAATGCGCCGGGCGTCATCGCGAGGAACGAAGCGGCGTGGCGATCTCGCCCGCATCACCATTACAGGAAATGCCGCCTACGACGGATCGTAAGTGAAACGTCCCGATGATGCATCCGGATGAAGGGTTTCCACGCCGAGCACCGCATCCGGATTGAGGGGTCCGTAAATATGCGGGAAATCCTCGCCGTGAGCCGGCTCGTACTTCAGCGTGCTGGCGAGACGCTGTGGGTCGATGGCCAGCAGCAGCACCTCCGGCCTTCCCGCGAAGAAACGGTTAAGGCTCCGCTCCACCTGCGCCGCGGTGGAGCAGTGGATGAATCCCTCGGTGTCGAGCGAGTCGGCGCGATAGCTTCCCTCGCGCGTGGCCTGCTCCCAGTGATCCGGGAGCGCGATATGATAGATCAGATCCATTGGGATTAACTGCATCGGTCATGAACGCCGGAGCGATTCCGCATATTCCCGGCGACGCCGGATGTGCCACATCCAGCGCCTGCCCGCGGGGGCGTTCCATCGGGCAGGCCCCCGTGCGGCCGGCCGGCACGGGGGCGGTGAAGAAACATGTGTCATCCGGCGAACACCGGCCCTATCTGCCGAGCACCATCTTCTCGACGCTCCGCCCCTCGGCCCCGGCGTCAATGAGGAGCAGATAGATCCCGGCGGGAAGTCCGGCGGTTATGATCATGGCATCGCCCGATCCGCGGACGGCGCCGAGACGTTCTCCAAGCATATCGTAGAGCTCCAGGCGGATATCATGCGGATCATCGAGCGTCACCATTATAGCGTCGCGCCCCGCTTCATATGCGATCTGATACCCGGACAGGCGCCGCGCGGCGCCGACGCCGGAGGTCGTTGAATATTCATCGGCTCCGACATCGGCCTGGCCATCCTGCACATCCTGGCAGTCGATGTCGGGATGTGCGGGATTTACTCCTCTGTCCCGGGCAATCGATGTCGCCACGATATGCAGATCGCCCCCCGCCGCATCCACGAAATCGCCCGCCGCGGCCGTGGCGATATTGCCGGCACGCTCCCCCTCCTGGGCACCGTCGCGCGCAAGGATCGGCTCGTCGGTGAAATTGTCCGAAAGGACCGCCCCGATGGTAGGCGCATAGCGCAGCCCGATGGACCACCCGGCGCCGCCCGGCGAGTACACCGTATTGTGCGTGATCGCCGCGCCGGACGTATTGGCAACCGCGATGCCCGGCCCTCCCTCGTCGCCTCCCGCGATCATATTGGTACGGATGATCGCCCCCTGCACATCGGTTTCCCCGGCCATCGTGTCACCGATCACGATCCCGCGGTCGCAGTTGGCAATCATGTTCCGTTCCACGATCACGTTCCTGCATCCCTTCATCGCCACCACGGCGGCGGCGCTTCCCTGCACCCCCGCGATGTTGGTGAAGCGCGAATCGACGATGGTGGCGTTGTCCCCCTTCTCGATGATCACTCCCGCGCCGTCCACCAGCGTCGCGCTCCCGGGCGTCCGCTGGAAGTACGAGCACTCCACCACGAGATCAGCGATCGCCGCCGCGTCGGTGCCGGTGGCGCGCAGATACTGTTCCCCGGCATCGATGAAGGCGACGTTGCGTACATGTACATTGCCGGTTCCCCCCGCAGGGCGCACCAGCACACCGTGGCGGACGAAGCCACGGATCGTCAGATCGGCGAGCGTGAAATCCCCTTCGGTGACAAGGAACGCCCAGTCCGGAACCGAGCTTCCGCCGCCGCTCAGCACCACATTCTCGCGGTTCCTGCCGGCGGAGCGGATGATGATCCCCGGCTTCGCAATCTCCATTCCCGACTCGATCACGTACTCCCCATCCTGCAGGAGTATCGCGGTCGGCCCGGACGCTCCGGCGATGGCGTTGCGCAGTTCGGCCACCGTGGCGACGGTCACTGTCGTGCCGTTTTCGAGATCGCCGATCGGCTCGCATGAACACTGCGCCCGCAGACTGCCGGCGGCGGCGATCAGAAGACAGAGTACCAACAAATACTTCATTATCCCTCCTGAGTATGACTGGAACCCGAAGTATACCATTTCGCTGCAAAGCGACGCGCACGATTCTTCCTCCCGACAGCATGGGTTCGTCGTGCACATGAAGAGGCGATCGCCATGAACTCCCTATCTTCCACGACGAAGCCCGGAAATATATGGCGATCGCGACCGGCGATGCCTGCACAACGGGGCTGATTATGTTACGGCAGGGCAATGGAATGATGATATGATCGAATTCATCGACGTGCACAGGCGGTTCGGTTCCACAACGGCGGTGGACGGAGTTTCGCTGCGCGTGGACGAGGGTGAACTGTGTGTGCTGCTGGGGCCGAGCGGCTGCGGCAAGACGACACTGCTCCGCATGGTGAACCGCCTCGTGGAACCCACATCCGGAACGATCCGGGTTCGCGGACGCGACGTGATGAAGGAAGACCCCGTGGCGCTGCGGCGGAGCATCGGCTACGTGATTCAGAACGTCGGGCTCTTCCCGCATCGGACCGTGGCGGAGAACATCGCCACCACGCCGAACCTGCTCGGCATGGGGAAGCGGGCGATCGCCGCACGCATCGAGGAGCTGCTCCTGCTGGTGAAGCTCGATCCGCGGCGCTACCGCGATCGCTATCCGGCGCAGCTTTCGGGGGGCGAGGCGCAGCGCGTGGGCGTGGCGCGGGCGCTGGCGGCCGATCCGCCGCTGCTGCTGATGGACGAGCCGTTCGGTGCGATCGATCCGATCAACCGCGCCGCAATCCGTGAGGAATTCCTCGAACTGCAGAGACGCCTGCGCAAAACCATCCTGTTCGTCTCCCATGACATCCCGGAAGCGCTTCACCTTGCCGATCGCATCGCATTGATGCGGGCCGGACGTATCGAACAGCACGGTCCGCCCCCGAAGCTGCTGGCGAACCCGGCGACGGAGTTCGTAGCCCGTTTCTTCGGCGCAGGACGCAGGACGCTTCTGCTGGATGCGCTCCGTGCCTCGGATGCGATCGATCCCGGGATACCGCCGCCGGACTCTCCGGCGGTCGGGGCCGATGCGTCGCTCCATGAAGTCCTTCTGGCGCTCCTGGCCGGCCGCAGCGAACGCATCGGGGTGATGGGGGATGACGGCGCGTCGCTCGGGACGGTCACGCTCCGGTCCATCCGGAACCGCGTCGCCGGTCTCACGGCATCAAATCCGGAGGAAAGGGAATGGGGTTGATGGAGTTCCTCCATGAGTACGACACCAGCCTCCTGCTCGCCGTCGGTCAGCATCTGCGGCTGGTCGGCATCGCCCTTGCGATCGCGCTGATAACCGCAGCGCCGCTCGGCGCATGGATCGCACGGCGGCCGCAGGCATCCGGGCCTGTGCTCCTGGCAGCGAACCTGATCCAGACGGTGCCGAGCATCGCGCTCTTCGGGCTGATGATCCCCGTGCTGGCGCTGGTGAATCGCGGCATCGGCGCGGTTCCCGCCACCATCGCGCTCGTCCTCTACGCCCAGTTGCCCATCATCAGGAACACCTACGTCGCGCTCCGCTCCGTTCCCGCCGACGCGCTCGACGCCGCCCGGGGCCTGGGGATGACCGAGCGGCAGATGCTGATACATGTGGCGCTGCCGCTTGCCGCGCCGGGCATCATCGCCGGAATCCGGGTCGCGGCGACCATGAGCATCGGGGTGGCGGCGGTGGCAGCCTACATCGGAGCGGGGGGACTCGGGCTCTTCATCGCGCGGGGTATCGCAACCACATGGGATACCATGACCCTGGCCGGCGCCATCGGGGTTGCCGCGCTGGCGCTGGCGGTGGAACTGATACTGGAGATCGCCGAACGGCGACTGACGCCGCGCGGGCTGCGCTCCTCGGGGAGGCGCGGATGAACGAGGCGCTAACATATCTCGGAGAAAATCTCGGAGCGATCGGCGCACGACTGGCGGAGCATATCGCGATCGTGGGAGCAGCAATGATCGCCGCGGTGCCGGTCGGTGCAGGGATCGGGCTGATGCTGGCGCGGGAATCCGCGGGAAGGGTGCGCGGCATCATCTTCTATCTCCTCGGACTCGGTCAGACCATCCCCTCGCTCGCGATCCTTGCGCTCGCCGTCGGCGTGATCGGCATCGGCCCCCTCCCCGCCATCATCGCACTCTTCCTCTATGCGCTGCTGCCGATCGCCAGAAACACCTACGCCGGTATACGCGGCGTGCCTGCGGCGACCGTCGATGCGGCGCGCGGGCTTGGCATGACCGACCGCCAGATTCTCCGGCAGGTGGAGCTGCCGCTCGCGGCGCCGATGATCATCGGAGGAATCCGGACCGCCACGGTCGTGGCAATCTCGGCAGGAGCCCTTGCCTATCTGATAGGCGCAGGGGGGCTGGGCGATTTCATCTTCACCGGCATCGCCCTCTTCAAGCCGGAAGCAATGCTTGCGGGAGCCATCCCGACCGCCCTGCTGGCGCTGGCGGCGGATCGCTGTCTCGCCATACTGGAGCGGAAGGTGTCGCAGGTTGCCTGAGACCTCCCCGGAGCCGGGGCATGATCGTGCACATGATGAATGGTTTCATCCTTCGGCCGATCCGTTTCATGACTGCTCCGATCCTGAACGCATACCCGGCGTCAATGAACATCATGCTACCGACGAGACACGAGAACGGCAGGAGATTTCATGGAGATGATGGAGGCACGAGCCATCCGCGTCATGCATTCCGCACCACGCCCGTGCGGAACGCGCTGCTCGCGATCCTCCTGCCGCTCCTCCTTCTCTCCTGCGAACGCGATGACACCATCGTCGTGGGGGCGAAGGCGTTCACCGAAGGGTACCTGCTCGGCCATATGGCGGCGATGATGCTGGAAGATGCGGGATACGACGTGGAGGAGCAGTTCGGTCTCGCAACGGCTGCCATGCGCGGGGCGCTGGAGACGGGGCAGGTGGATCTCTACTACGAGTACACCGGCACGGCCTACACCGTCTATGCGAAGGGAAGCGATCCCGCGGTGATGTCCGACTCGGCGAAGGTGCTGCATGCGGCCCGCGTGTACGATTCGGCCGAACATGGCCTGGTCTGGCTGGAGCCGATCGCATTCGACGACACCTATGCCCTGCTCATGCGCGACAGCACGGCGGAGCGGCTCGGCATCCGAGCGCTCTCCGATCTCGCACGCAAAGTGAACGCCGGACGCCGGCTGCGCATCGCTGTTGACGCCGAATTCTACGAACGGCCGGACGGGCTGAAGGCCCTGCTCCGGCATTACGGATTTCCCGAGCGCGACGTCGTGAAACTGGACGCGGGGCTGGCGTACGAGGCGCTGGTGAAGGGAGAGGTCGAGGTGGGAATGGGCTATTCGACCGACGGCCGCATTCCCGCGTTCGGCCTGCGCGTGCTGGAGGACGATCGCTCCTTCTTCCCCGCCTACAATCCAGCCGCCGTCGTCCGGGGCGATCTGCTTGAACGCGCCCCGGCGGTGCGCACCATCCTCGAACGTCTGAACCGCCACCTCGACGGCGCGGCCATAAGCGCCCTGAACGCCGAGGTTGACATCCATCACCGCGATCCGCGGAAGGTGGCCCGCAGGTGGCTTGTTCAGGAAGGACTGATCAAACAACGCTGACGTTCACCCCCGGACACTGCCCGGAACACCCGATGCATCAACACGAACCGGCGATGGAATTCGATAGCAGCAAGATTGAGGAACGGATCGCGGCGGCACCGACGCCCCTGATTCGCCTGGACCTGCTTCACCGCGCGGTTGCCGCCGTCCGGCAGAATGATCCGCGCCGCGGACTCGGCTATGCGCTGGAGGCCTGCGATCTCGCCGCCGATCTGAACCGGAGCCGCGATCGGGCCGAAAGCCTGCTCCTTGCGGCCGGCTGCCGCGGGCAGCTTGGAGAATACACGACGGCGCTGAAGGAGTGCCGGCATGCATACCGCCTGTTCCGCCGTCTGGCCGACGCCGAGGGAACGATAAGGGCAATCGAAGGTATCGGGATCATCCGACTCCGGCAGGCGGCGTACGACCGCGCATTCGCCGCATTCACACGGGCGATCGTGCTATGGAAGCGGCAGGGAAAAATCGCGAGGACCGCCGCACCGTTGCTCAACATCGGCATCATCCATGCCTCCACCTCGGCATTCGACAAGGCGATGGCCACGCTTATGCGGAGCCTGCGCATCGTCGAGAACGATGCCGGAGAACTGGCGCCGGAGCTCCGCGACAGGCTCACCGGAAGCATCCTGAACACGCTGGCGGGCGTTTACAAGAACCTCTCCGAATTCCAGGCGGCGGCCGAATGTATCCGCAGAGCACTGGCGCTGGCGGAACGGCGGGGAGAGAAGATCGCCCGGGCCATTGCACTGGGAAATCTTGCGGCTACACTGATCGACATGGGCGATCCCGAAGCAGCCCGCTCCCCGGTTACGGAGGCGCTGGCGATCGTGGGAGAGATCGGCAATCGCGAGTGGGAGGGCCGGCTCCTCTCGACGCTCGGGCTTCTTCACGAACGCGAGAACGAGCTCGACCAGGCACGAGAGGTGATCGGGCGCGCACGCCTGATAGCCGCCGAAACCGGAGCGGATGATCTGCGAATGCGATGCGATATCTCGCTGGGCATGATTCATATCCGGCAGGACCACACGAACGAGGCAATAGCCGCGCTGGTCGGCGGACGGGACCTGGCGCGCAGGCTGGAAACGCGGCAGTGCGAGGGGGACGCGGAAGAACAACTGGCGCTGGCCTACGAGAAGCTCGGCGAACACGCGAATGCGCTACGGCACTTCAGGGCGCATATGGAAATCGTCCGCGAGGTGGAGGGATCGGAACGGCATCGTGCGGTCGCCGAGGCAGGATTCCGCTATGAGATCGAACGACTGGAACACAGCCAGGAACGGCTCCGAAGCGGCGCGGAGCAGCTTGGCGCGGAGAACATGCGGAAGTCGAACGCACTTGCCACCGGCGCGCTGCAGCTCGCCGAACAGAAACGCTCGCTGGCCCGCGTGCGCGTACTTGCGGAGCGGATAGCCGCCGCCGATGGAGATCCGGCGGAGCTGGCGCGGCAGATACTGAAGGAGACTGGCCGCAGAGATGGCAGCAGCGGGATATGGGAGGAGTTCGACAGGAACCTCGGCCTGCTGCAGGAGGGGTTCCGCGAGGAGCTGCTGCGACGATTCCCCGAACTGACGCCGGCGGAGGCGCGCGTCTGCTCGCTGATCAGAATCGGCCGTTCGACGAAGGAGATCGCCGGGCTTCTCGGCGTCGGATACCGTACCGTCGAAACCCATCGCCGCCGCATCCGGGGAAAACTCGGCATCGGCCACTACGGCAATCTCACCACTTTCATTCAATCTCTCTGATCTCTTTCTCCTCTTTCTTTTATGCCATCTGTTGTACGTGATTTATACGTGACAGCAACCGTGTTTCTATCGCAGCGCCCTGTGTCGAAATGAGGTGAACAGTCATCCGCATCAGCATTCAGGAGAGGCAATGAGCATCCATCAATTTTCCATAGCTCCGATCCCATCGTTCGCGACGCAGCCGATCATACGCAGAAGGGTGAGGCCTCTGAAGATATCCGGCTTCATCCTTTCGCTGGTCATCACCTTCATGGGAATTCATACCGGCGTGCTTTCGCAGGAACCAACCGGGCGATTCGAGTGGATCAGCCCCCGATTCTCGATGGAGCCATTCTCGGCCGCACGGCGCATCGGCCCAGCCACCATCGAAGTCTATTCGCCGGGCGGTATCATCAGCTCGACCGATCGGGGCGTCACATGGTCCCGTCACGCCGGCGACCGCGGCATCGATACGATGCTCATGCAGGCAACCTGGCTCGACGACAGCCACGGATGGGGAACGATGTACGGCCCCTACTTCTACACATCCGATACCGCCACATTCCGCACCCGCGACGGCGGCGCCACGTGGGAGATCATCCCGCTCCCCATGCCTGCCCGGCAGTTCCAGCCGATGACATGGAACGACGCGTTCATCATCGACGACCGGAACATCCTGCATCGCACGACCGATGGAGGCTCTTCGTGGGAACCGGTGGATATCGAACAGGGGCTCCGCATCTCAACGTGCCGCGCGATCGCGCCGAACCTCGCATTTGTTGGAGGAACGCGCCCCGGCGAGGCCGACAGCAACGTCGTCCTTAGAACAACGGATCGTGGCATCACCTGGGAACGTGTAGCGATGGCCCACGGCGCCCCGGCGGATTCAGGCGGCATCCGGTTCTCCGGGCTCTCCTTCCCGGACACCCTCTCCGGCATCGCATATCGTCCCGGCAACAGGCTGTTCAGAACGATGGATGGCGGACGGACGTGGGAGCCGATCGCCCCGGTGGTTGCGCAGTCGAAATCCGATACATCCATCGCTCCGGAGCTGCGGTCGATCGCGATGGCGGATGAAAGCACCGGATGGGCGCTCGGCGATTTCGATGAAATCTTCGCCACCAGCGACGGCGGCCATACCTGGAGCGTGCAGGATACCGGAACCGCGCCGACCTACGCATATATCGGCGGAAATCAGGTGCTCATCCGTTTTCCGACGCTGTACGCGATCACCGCAATTGACAACCGGCACGCTGTCTGCACCGGGCTGCAGGGACAGTTGCTCGTCATGACCGGCGGCAGCGGGAAATGGCGCTCGGCAAATACTCCGGTAACGGGCGAGTTCCTGACGTCGGTGGCGTTTCCTGAAGCACGCACCGGCTGGGTCGGCGGAATCAGGGGAGGAATCTTCTACACGAATGACGGCGGGATGAGCTGGGAACGGCAGAACGCCGCGAACATCGCGCCGGTTACTGACATCCGGGCAGTGGACCGATCGACGGCATGGGCCTCGGTAGCGGGGGGAGTGTACCGGACCGTGGACGGAGGAGCAAACTGGCAGTACGTTCCGGTGCCCGGATTTCCGGTCGATTCAACGACCTATGCCGGCATCACATTCTACTACGGCATTCAGGCGCTCAGCATGGTGGATCACACGCACGGATGGGCGGTGGGAGTCCGCGGCGCAGTCTTCAGCACCACCGACGGCGGCATTCACTGGTCCGCATGCACGCCGCTTCCGCAGAAGCCGTACTATCTTGCCGGAGTATCCTTCGTCGATCACACAACGGGATGGATCGTCGGTGAAGAGGGAGCCGTGCTCCGTACCACCGACGGCGGCGGGAGCTGGGAACTGCAGCCCACCGGCGACACGATCGTGCACATGACATCGGCGCTGCAGCCGCTGAATGATGTATCGTTTCTGGACCGTGACCACGGGATCGTCGTCGGCAACCGGGGCAGAGTGTTCGTCACATCCGACGGCGGCGCGACGTGGACGCGCGGAACAGGTCCGGGCATTACCAACGACCATGGTTATTCGGCGGCAGCATACATATCGCCATCACTTATCTGGAGCGGGGGATCGTACCAGGGATCGGTCTTTCCGCTCGGGACCGTGAGCACCTCGGCCGATGGAATTGCCTGGAACGCGCCAGTGTTCATCTTCCCGGGCAGCATCGGACCGGTGAACGCCTGCTCCTTCCCCGACAGCGATCACGGGTATTTCGTCGGCAAGGACGGGGCGATCCTGCGCTACACCGGCGGGGAAAGCTCGGCGGCTCCCATCCATGCGCCCCCGCCCGGCGACGACGGCGTGCGTATCTATCCCAACCCTACCACCGCCACCCTGGTGATCGACGTTGCGGAGCGGCAGACCGTCATGGCACGGGTCTTCACACTGCGGGGAGAAGAGGTGGCGGCAGCACGCCCGATCTCGGCCGACGGGAGGGAACTCAGTATCGACATGGCGCGCATGGTGGCCGGAATGTACATCATACACATCGAGCTCAGCGGAAAAGTGCTGACGAGGACGATAGTGGTGCGGTAGCCCAAGAACGCCGCATCGGCAGAACGATGACACGTGGGGAGAGATGCCGTGGTTCAGGCATCTTCCCTGCGTCCGTCATCCCGTGCGGCGGGTAGAATAGCAATCTGGAAGAAGATTCAGCCGTGCCGGTACCATATTTTGGCGATGGCAGTTTCCCCTGACACTACCATACAGCAGAGCACTCCCTCCCCTGAAGAGCCGGCGGTGCGCCGGGAACGGCGAAGCACCTGAACCACCTCCCGAAAACCGCCGCGTCGCCTGACCATTGCGGCCACGGCGCCATCGATGTGCCCGGAAATCATTCGCTGGAATTCCCCCGAACCACACTACTATACACTATAAACAACCTGAGGAGACTGATCATGGCTATTTGCGACTGGGGGCCGCGCGTCGATGCCGGCAACCTCCCCGACCTCTATGCTCCACAGAAGGTTCTTCCCTTCACACCGACGCCCGCAGGCATCGACAACCTTGCCCTTTCCTCGATCGACACGTTTGTGGTTCCGGGAGTGGGAACGTTCGAGGTGAATTTCAGCGGGTATTTCCGGGTCGCCCGCGAGGCATCGCCGGCAGATACATGGGCCAGTTACGGGCCGTACGTGAATATGATCGACATCCGGCTGCGGGGCAGTTCGTCGGTGCTGGGGACCATCACCGTGCGTCTCAATCCCGACATCGTTTCGGCCGGACAGGTGTTTCCATCCGGAAGTGATACCCAGGCGGCGGCATGCCGCATCGCCTCGGGCGTCACATTCGACGCCAATCAGATCGGCACGCTATTCAACAAGGAGCCGATCCTGCTGATGAACGACGGGATCGATTCCGTTCCGCCGGTGGAGGACCCCAACGGTCAGGCACATATCTACCGGCTGCCGCTCTACAGCATGCAGGACCCCGAGGGAAAGCCCAAGGCATATCTGACCAGCCTGCGCTACACTGTCGGGAACTACGTGACATTCGAGGAAGCTGAAAAGTTCAGGGAGTGGTGACCGCCCTCCCCTCCATCATCCGCTCGTCACGTGAAGAGTCGGCCAGACCATCCGCGACGGCATCTGCACATCCGGCGTCTCTTCTTCCATACGACGCCCCACCAGGCGAAGGGAGCGGAGGCGCCGGAATGTTCTCCGGCCGCTGGTCATCGAATCCCACGGAACATCCCGCAATGGGCAGGGACGATTTTTCATTGTTATCTCTTTCTACGCCTGCCTTCGCTCTCCGACCCTCTCAAAAAAAATCCGGCGACGGCAGGATTTTCATCCCGCGGCCGCCGGAATATTCTTCCTCGACACCACTCTCAGTCGCCGCCGCCGACGTCGATATATCTTCCCTCGATATAATTATCGTTCGATGTCTCCGTAACCTTTACGGGCTCGGCATGATCGGGACTGATCTTATGTTCTCCGCGGAACTCCGACTCCTGCACGGGCAATTCAAGCTCCTCCGTTGCGCTCGGGAGCGAGGCCGGGTCGGTCTGATCCGGATCGGGAGGCGCGGACCGTTCCTGTGACATCGGATTCTCGGGAGCATACCCCTGATGCTCCTTCCGGGACTTCATATCACCTCGATTATCTGAACTCATGATATCCTCCGGCTATTGACCCATATAATCTGATCGGTTAACGGCTCGCGTTCCAACGCACGTTCCCGCAGCTACAGATCGGCGGGAAGAATCAACCAATCAACATAACTGTCAATCCGATATCATATGTCCTCAAACCTCCTGCCAACCATGCTCAGGCGCTCTGAAGATTCCAGCGCGTCCCCTCCTTCGTATCCTCCAGCACCACGCCGAGTTCCTTCAATCTATCACGAATCCGGTCGGATGCGGCGAAATCGCGGCGTTCGCGCGCATCGCGGCGAAGGTCGATGAGCAGGTTGATGAGATCGCCGGCGATCGACATATCGCTCTTTCCCTCCCGCTCGAAGAGATCCAGTCCGAGGATCGTATCGAATGCAAGCCGCAGCGCGGATGCGTAGACGCGGGCGGTGGCACCATCGACCGGACCCGCGGCCAGCAGTTTGTTGATCTCGCCGATTCCCTCGAACAGCGCCCCGATTGCGACCGGCGTGTTGAAGTCATCATCCATCGCGGCGAAGAATTCGTCCATGAACGCAGGGAGCACGGAATCTCCCGCCACGCCATGCTCCCCGGCATCCGCCGCAGCCTCGCGCAGCCGCTCAACCGTCCGGCGCAGCTTCTCCAGTCCCGTCGCAGCCGCCTCGATCGACTCCAGGTTGAAGTCCAGCGGCGAACGATAGTGGCTCTGCAGGATGAAGAACCTGACGGCCATCGGATCGCAGCGCTCGAACAATTCCTTCAGCGGCATTGCATTGCCGCTCGACTCACCCATCTTCGCGCCGTCGATGCGGATCATGTTGTTGTGCATCCAGTAACGGACGAACGGTCGTCCGGTCGCGCTCTGGCTCTGGGCTATCTCGCACTCATGGTGCGGAAACATATTGTCCAGCCCTCCGGCGTGGATATCGAAGGTGGCCCCCAGATAGAACTGCGACATGGCGGAGCATTCGAGATGCCAGCCGGGATAGCCCCATCCCCACGGGGAGAACCACTGCATAAAGTGCTCCGGCTCCGCGCGCTTCCAGAGAGCGAAATCCTGCGGCGCACGCTTTTCCTCCTTCAGCGCAACGCGGCCGCCGTACTGCTGGTCCTCGCTCCGGCGATTGGAAAGGGCGCCGTACGATACGCAGCCTTCGGGAAGTCCGCGCCGCTCGTACTCGGCGACGTCGAAATAAACCGAGCCGTTCACCTCGTAGGCCAGCCCCTTGTTCATGAGATTCTCCACCATCTCGATCTGCTGGCGGATGAAGTCGGTGGCATGCGGCACGCGATCCGGATGAAGGATATTAAGCTTCGCGAAGTCCTCGAACCAGCTCTCCTCATACGCCTGGGCTATCTCGAAGGGAGAACGATTCTCGCGGCGCGCCTGCGCCTCCATCTTGTCCTCCCCCTCGTCGGCGTCGTTCGCCAGGTGCCCCACGTCGGTGATGTTCATCACGTAGAGCACGTGGTCGCTGCCGAAGGTGTGCATCAGATAGCGCCGCACCACGTCGAATGAGACATAGCTCTTCGCATGGCCGATGTGCATGTGCTTGTACACCGTCGGACCGCAGCGGTACATCCTGACGAGGTTGGGATCGAGCGGCACGAAGTCCTCCTTCGTGCGGGTCAGCGTGTTATAGATACGGAGAGACATGGAGTTCACGGTTCAAAAGTACATGGAGAATACGGACGGTGAAGAAATCTCGCGCAAAGGCGCAAAGAACGCAAAGGGAGAAGGAAGCCTTTGCGGCATCCTGCATCGAAAATCCCCGACTCCTCCTCTCCAATCGAACAGCCCTTTACTCTCCATGCTCCCTGTCCGGCACGGAATCGCCGCGGAGCAGGCGGAGCGCATGGGGAAGGGCCGGCAGGATGACGTCGAGACATTCCCGGACCCCCTTCGGCGACCCCGGGAGATTGATGATGAGGGTGCGATTCTTCATGCCGCAGACGGCGCGGGAGAGCATGGCGAACTTCGTTGCGGCAAGCGAGGCCGAGCGCATCGCCTCGCACAGTCCATCGGCGCGGCGATCGATCACGGCGAGCGTCGCTTCCGGGGTTACGTCGCGCGGGGCGAAACCGGTGCCCCCCGTGGTCAGCACGAGCGCCAGATCCTCGGCGACGCAATGTTGGAGGACCTCCACGATGGCATCATAATCATCCGCCACCACCTGGCGACGCAACGGGTGGAAGAGAAGAGGATCAAGCATCGAGGCCGCTTCCGGCCCGGAGATATCCTCCCGCTCGCCGGCGGCGGAGCGGTCGCTCACGGTCAGCACCATCACACCAAAAGCCATCGCGCAATGCTCCTCTATTCGCTCTGAAGGTGCCTGTCGATCAGAAGGATGGCGGTATCGATTTTCTCGGCGATCTGCCGCCGTTCCTCCTCGCTCAGCCGCACGCCGCCGACGGCACCATTTTCCGCGGCATGCCCCCCGCCGAGCCGTTCAAGTTCATCGTTCACGCGGGCCAGACGTTCCAGCGCCGTCTCCAGTTCCTGCGCGGTGCCGGCGGCCTCCATCTCCCTGCGCGCAGCGATATCGAGCGCCTGGTTCAATTCGCGCTGCAGCTCCTCCATTCTTGTACGCTGCGCCCGCAGCCGCTCGTCATCATCGGCCTCGGCCCGGCTCAGATCCAGCTTCAACGCCTCCACCCGCTGCCGCATGGTATCGCGTTCATTCCGGATCTCTCCGACCTGCCGCTCCAGCCGCTCCCGCTCAAGCTCCGTGGCAGCGAGCCGTTCTTCGAGCTGGGCCACCTCGGCGGCATGCATCTCCTGTCTCCGCTCCAGCGCCGCATGCAGCTCGGCGATGCGACGTTCGCGCGCATCAGGTTCGCCATCCCCCCCCGGTCCCCCGCCGCTCCGCCCCGCGGCCCCGGCAAGCCTGTGCTCAAGCTCGGCGCTTGATTTGCGCAGAGCATCCAGGGCATCCTCAAGGATGGCATTTTCCTGGCGCAGCGTCGCGATATCAGCCCGCAGCGTCGTCTCGGCGAGCGTCGCCGCCTCCAGTCCCTCCGCGGCCTCAAGATGTTTCGCTTCGATCTCCGCGCGCTCCTCCTGAAGCTGCTCGATCATCTTCCGGAGCGCCGCGCTTTCCGACCGGATCGATTCGATTTCCGCAGTCGTAACGGTCGCCTCCCCCTCGCGGTCGGAAGCAATCTGATCAAGCTGCGCCCGGTAGCTCTCCGATTCCGCCTGCGCCTGCCCAAGCTGGCGCCGCAGATCCTCGAATTCCTCGCGCCTGTGTTCGGACTGCATCCAGGCATCCTCCTCGCGGGCGCGCGCAGCCTCCAACTCCGCGCGCAGCCTGGCCAGCGCATCCTCCTGATCGACGATGATCTGATCGCGCCCGGCCAGATCCCGCTCAAGGTCGGCCACACGGTTGAACGACTCCTCGCCACGCCGCTCGGCGTCACGCAGGCGCTCCTCCAGCTCTCCCGCACGGTCGCGATCCTTCCGCGCCATTTCAAGCTGCGCCGCGTTCGCCACAGCACTGGCATCGCGCTCGCGAACCAGCTCATCGATCCGCTCGCGAAGCTGCTTCCGCTCGCGCCGCAGGTCGCGATACCGGTCGTTGAGCGCCTCGAAGGTCTGCTGAAGTTTATCGAGAGCTCTCCGTATCTCCACCGTCTCGTTTGGTCCCATGTATCGTCTCTTCCGTATGTATTCTGTGCGCGCCGGGGGAGCACGGACGGCATCCCGGAGCATCGCCGCCGGAGGGGACCGCCACGCATGGGTGCCCCATCCGATCATCACATGCGCCTTCATCCGGCGTTCCGTGCGTGGCGCCGGGATTCACCGCATCCCCGCTCAGGCTCCCCGCAGAACCGCATTGTGCTCGCTGCGCAGCCCTCCTATCACCCGTCCCATCCGTTCGTCGATTGCCGCATCCTCCAGCGTTCCCTCATGCGAGGTGAACGCCAGAGCATAGGCAAGCGATTTCCTGCCGGGTTCGATTCCCTTCCCCTGGTAGAGATCGAACAGGCGAAGCCCCGAAAGCAGATCGCCGGCGGCGGACCGGATCGTCGATTCCAGATCCGCGTTCGGCACGGCCGCATCCACGATGATCGAAATATCGCGGTGCACCACCGGGAAACGCGATGGAGCGCGGTAGCGTCCTCCGGTGAAGGTATGCGGCGCAAGCCGCTCGATATCGAACACGGCCACCACCGGACGTCCGGCGATATCATGACGCGCAGCAAGCTCCGGATCGATCGGCCCAAGCCGTGCCACCTCGTCCTCCCCGGCGAACACCGCCAGCGCGGGGGCGCCGAATCCCCACTTCGCGTCCTCCGACGGGCGCCACATCACATTCTTCACGCCGACCCGCTCCAGATAGCGCTCGATGATGCCACGCAGATCGTACAGATCGGACTGGCGATCGGCGAGATCCCAGGCGACCGGCTCGGCGGCGCCGTTCAGCGCCACGCAAAGTTCGGTCATCTCCACGATGCCGGGGATCACCCCCTGATCGGGACGCGCCGCACGGAATGCCCCGCCGATCTCGAACAGCCGGAGATCGCCCCGGCCATGACGTTCATTCAGAGCTATCACGCGCGCCATGCTCGGCACAACGCTCGTACGAAGCATTGAATAATCGCGCCCGACCGGATTGACCAGCTCCACCGGCTTCCCGTACGCCGCCGCGGTCTCCGGGTCGGTCAGATAATAGGCAACGGTCTCGATAAACCCGTTGTCCACGAAGAACGCGCGCGTCCGCTCGATAAGCTTCAGAATGGGATCGGTTGACAGATCGAACGAGACGGTCGCCGAAGGCTCTGCCGGAATATTATCGTAATCATGTATACGGGCGATCTCCTCGATCAGATCTATCTCCTCGAAGATATCAGCCCGCCAGGTCGGCACCGTCACCATCGCGCGGCGTCCCTCGCGCGGCTCCACGGCAAAGCCGATCCGGCGCAGGTAATCCGCCTGCATCTCATCATCGATAGTGACGCCGATGATCTCTCCCGCACGCTCGAATCGCAGCTCGATGACGAGTTCGGGGCGGGGATCCGGATAAATGTCCAGCGGGCCGCCGAGCACCTCCCCGCCGGCGAGATCGGCGATGAGCTGCGCCGCGCGATCGATGGCGTACCGGGTGATATTGATATCGGTGCCGCGCTCGAAGCGGAAGCTGGCATCGGTTGAAATGCCGAGCAGCCTGGCCGTCCGCCGCACGGACGCGGGATTGAAGTATGCCGATTCCAGCAGCACGTTCACCGTCGCATCGCCGATCTCGGAATTCTCTCCCCCCATCACGCCGGCGATCGCCACGGGCTTTTCGGCGTCGCAGATCATGAGTGCCCCCGCCGGAAGCCCGTGTTCACGGCCGTCCAGCGTGACGAACGTTTCCCCCCCCGCCACGGAGCGCACCTCGATCCGGCCGCCGGCCAGCTTGTCGAAGTCGAACGCATGCAGCGGATGGCCGCACTCGAAGAGGACATAGCTGGTGATATCGACAACGCTGTTGCGCGGCCGAAGTCCCAGCTTCACGAGCGTGTCCTGCAGCCACTGCGGCGACGGCCCGATCTTCACGCCACGGATCACACGCGCCATATAGCGCGGGCAGAGCTCCAGATCACGGATAGTAACCGACGTGACCTCGGACGCCTGCATGGCCGACTCCGTGAGTTCGACCGGCGGCAGAAAGATTTCCCCGTCCCCCAGCGCCGCAACCTCGCGGGCGATGCCCAGATGACTGAGGCAGTCGGCGCGGTTCGGCGTGACGTCCACCTCATAGATCACATCCCCCAGCAGACCGGCAATGGGACGTCCCACCTCCACATCGGCGGGGAGCACCAGGATGCCATCGTGCGCCTCGCCGAGCCCGAGCTCCGACTCGGAGCAGATCATCCCCTCGGAGACCACGCCGCGGATCTTCCGCTTCTCGATCGTGAAGCCGGCGGATGGCACGTTCGTACCGACCGGAGCGAAGGCGATCTTCTGTCCGGCGGCGACATTCGGAGCGCCGCACACCACTGTCACCGGCTCACCACCGGCCGTTACGGAGCAGACCGAGAGCTTGTCGGCGTTCGGATGCTTCTCACAGGTGAGCACCTCCCCCACGACGAAACCCTCCAGATTGCGGAATCGATCGTCGATCGATTCCACCTCTATGCCGCGCATCATCAGACGGTCGGCCAGCTCCTCGGGGGAAAATGTATGCGGCGTGATCGATTTCAACCACGAGTCGATAATCTTCTTGTTCGGCATCTGACTGCGGAAATCATAAGGAGTCCCCGCCCCGCATGCTGCCGCATCTGCGCACGACGGCGAGGAGCGGCGGGGGTGGAGGCACGGACTGACAGCACGATGATAGCCGGCCGCCGAAACCGGGACCGGCGACGGGCACACATGGCGGAGCGGCGGCCGGCACCGGCCTCAACATCCACCGATGAGACGTCACTGGGCCACGGATTGGCCGGAATACGGCCAAATGTACTGAAAGGGGCCCGCCCCGCAAAGCAGGAGCGCGCGACGAAACTCCTGCACGACAAATCCACACATGCACTTGACTCGACCATCGCCATCGTGGTATGTTCGCATCCCCGGATGATGATGGCGAAGCAGGCTCCGGCATGGAGCCGGAACATTCATTACGCCGCCGCCGGCGCACATGATAACATCCGCTTCATCGTCTCTGGGAAAGCCGCCCGCTCAGGCGGATGGTGGGTTCTTTTACAATCGGGGATGCAATGGTTTCGACGGGGAGTTGGTTACCTGAGGTTGCATTGTCGCGCTTTGCCTATGATGCGCGTTATCTCCAAATGGGCATTTAGTACATGCGGACTCTTACGAGTATCGCCTCGCGGCCTAAGTAGGACTTAGGTAGTGAGCATCCTGCCGGAGTTCGCCTGTTGGCTCCGGATTCTGGGTGACGAATCTGACAGGATAGCGGCCACCGCCCGGCGGGTGGTGGCGGCCGCGAAACTTCAGCCCGCTGGTTCGTGGATGACCCTGTCGGTCGGGATGTCGCGAACGAGATTCAACGATCGACTATGCAATGTAGTAGCCTCCGGGATCGCTTTTCGGACGCGGGTTCGATTCCCGCCATCTCCACATAAAACCCTGATCCCACAAGGAAGGATCAGGGTTTTTTCATTTTCCAGCCATATATTCTCCTTTCCGATCCCGGCGCCTGTGAATCCGGTATTGGTCCTCTGCGCTCCTTTTTCATTGCGAGACTGCTTTGGGATAGATCAGTTGAGCGACTCTGTGCTCGCAGGTTATTGCGAACGACCGTGGCAATTATCTGCAATTATATCGCCTCGCCGCTTCGTTTTTCACGTCTTCCATCGCAGCATTTCACAGCCGGTCCAGAACAGCGTGTGCGGGTGAAGCGCGATGCGATCCACTCCGTGGCTGCTGCCCGCCTCACGGGCCACGCCGGCGCCCCTTGCAATGACAGCACTCAATGGCAATGGCCGGGATCTCTCCAGACCCCGGCCATTTCATCGTGATGCGATATCCTGCACCATTGCATCTTCAACGTCCGCACTTCATTTCAAATCGGTCGTCGCGCAATCATGGCGCCCATGCAGGATTCGACCATCCACTACATCCAGGCGAACCCGTCATCCACTCCCCCTACACCGTCAGCACATTATCCACAAGGCTGCGCAGGCCGGCGGAATTTTCGGCGACCACCTTGAACTGATGGAATATCTCATTGCCGTTCCCGTCCTCCTTCGGCAGATCATGGTACGTCCTGCTCATCGTGGCGTTCGGATCGGTGGGATGGGGAATGATCTCCTCCAGCACCCAGTTGTCGTAGCTGTCCTTCCTGTAGAAATAGTACGTCCCATGATATGCCGTCTGCAGCCACGTCAACGTCAGCGATGCATAGGCCGGCGGAGCACCGCCCGGCTGGGCGGGATCGGGGGTAATGACGGGTGCGGCCGGATTGCGCGCATCCACCACATTCGCTACCACCACATCGGATGGCTCCGACGGTATGTACTCCACTTCATCCTGCTCATTGATGATCGCCCGGCAGGCAACCACACGATAGTAGATCGGCTCGTTGTACCGGAGCGCCCCGACGGAAAAATCATCGGTGATGCCGACGGTACGCGGCGCGGTTTTCACAAGATCCATCGCCGCCGTCGAATGCAGTGCGGCGGGATCGTAGGTGCGATAGAGCTTCACCTGCCCTATGTTGTCCGCATCGAGATACGGACTCACGTGAATGACGACGCGCGGCAGGCCGCTGTCGGTCCGGCCACCCAGATCCACCTCCACCTTGCGCACTGCCGGCTTCTCCGGCGCGTACGCGTCGATCAGCCGCACAGGTCCCAGCACGCCGCTCAACGGTCCCGGCTTCAGGGCGACGTCGATCTCGCGCGTGCAGTAGAAGTAGAAGTCGGATGTGGCGCCATCGAGCGTATAATCGGTACAGCGTATCTCCGTGCCTTCCTCCCCCGACCGCCGACGGATCATCGGCGACGGATCGTAGAGGGGATCATCCGGATCGAGCGGCTGACCGTCGGAATCGCGCAGCACCGGCCTGGCGGGCGATGTGACCAGACCGGGATCGCTCAGGATCGACAGGTAGATCACCGGCCGCTCCGTCAACGGCAGCAGGACGGTTTCCAGCGCCCCCGTGACGTACGGGGTCATTTCCTCCAGATCCAGAGCGCCATCGAACGGGAACAGTTGCGCCTCATTCCCCTCGCCATCCACCACCACCACACTGTAATCGGAACGATCGGGCACCGGGAAGCGATATCCATCGCCATAGTCCCTGAACTGCACGGGGGTGGCAGCGGTGTCGTACACCCAGTTCACGAGATCGCTCCATCGCTCATGGAAATGTTCGTCGGCCGCCCGGTCGGGGAGCGATGAGAGAATGTCCGCAATGGTGCCGGGAGCGTAGAACGCCCGGAGTATGTCGAGCTGGCTGGCGCGATAGAACATCATGCCGTACGGCTCACGCACACCCGCAGTTCCCGATGTCCTGAAGATCGTATCGAAGGAGTAGCTCGACTTGCCGTAGATGTTCGGCCGGGTGGCGAAAAGGGCGCCGGTCGGCAACTCCGGCTTCTCCAGCGCGAATATCCTGCGTGCGACATGCACCGCCGGAGGGGTCAGCGGCGAGGTGTACGGATCGGGAGCACTCGGCGCCGGCTGATCCGGATCGACCGACCACGCCGCAATCACCGTATTCCTCGTCAGTTCCGCGCCACCCGGTTCGATCCGCGATGCAGCGATTCCCGCGGCGGTCAGAGATATGTACGCCCGGTAGCCCGGATGGAAGTTGACATCCACCCCCGGCCCCTGTTCCAGTTCAACACCGCCACCAGCGGTTTCGGGATCGAACAGATAGATCGTGGTCCTGTTGTCGTTCTCCGCGCCGGCCATATCCATGCGTGTCACCTGCAGGTTTCTCCGGACGCCCGCCTGGTCCGACATCCTGGCCGTGCCGCCGTACCAGCCGGCCTTCTTCACATGCGCCCCAACCGACTCCGCGTAGACCGGCAGCACATCCGAAGCAAATTCAACCTTGTAGATGCCGGGAGGAGCGGGATCATCCGGATCGAACGGGATCAGCGTCACGGTTGCGGGAGCATACACACCTCCGGCCGTCAGCCTCACTTCATTTCCGTTCTGATCCACATCGGTTTCGATATAATCGCCGGGGAAATGCCGGATGCCGATATCGCAGCCCGGGAGCGGCTCCCACGGACCATCGGCGTTGAGATTTTCGGTGCAGATGAAATACTGTTTCGGCTTCGGATCGAAATAGCGTTTCACGCTATCATCCCCCACCCGCGCCACACGCTTCAGCAGGAAGGAAAGCACGGCGTGCCGGTCATCCTCGATGGAGATCGGAGCGGGGTCCACCGCGATGCTGCTCACGATCCATCTCTCATCGGAGTCGGCGGTGGTGAACAGAGCACCCACGAACCTGCCGGCATAGCCGGCATCGGGCACGGCCGGATAGATCCTCCTTCCTCCTTCGGGGCGTCTCACGGAATAATCGGTGTAGTAGCCGACATCCACCTGTAGTTCATCCTCGTTGCCGGGGAGGAAGCGGGTCTTCGTGATAATTCCCCGTATCATCGCCGGACTATCCCGGAAGAAGAAATCGACCCGCTTCCCGCGCTGGTAGGCGATATTCTGCGTCTGGTTCCACTCGAACGTCACGCGGGTCCAGCCGCGCAGGTTGTCGATATCATCCTGTTCATCTCTGGAGGTGAATATCCGCGGATTTTCGTCGGTGATATACTGCACCCGAAGATTTCCCGGCGGAAGAAGAGTACTACGCTTCGGGAATTTCGTTTCGATGGCATCACCATCCGCCATCCGCGTCACGCCGGAAACACGGGAGAACCAGTTGATGCCATAGATCCCGTAGTTGTGTATCCCCTCCACCTCGGGCACCTCTGCCTCGCTCTGCGGCTTCACGATGTGATGGACGAAGAAGGCCCTGCCGCCGACAGGCTCAATCACCCCCAGAGGTTCCGGATATCCCTGCGGATACTTCGGGGGAGCCGGATGGGTATCGGTAAATGGGACATAGCCCGGGGGGGCGTACTCGCCGAGATCGTTGCTGATCTGCGGGAGCACCTCGTGGAAACCGCCCCCCTCCTGCCTGTAGTACCGCACGCCGTAGAACACGGGCCGCGTGTTATCGGCCCGGCTGAATTCGGCTCCCTGGAAGAAGTCGCCGGGATCGAACGCGGCCAGGCTGAGCGGCCGGTCGAAGTCGATCGGCGCCTTGTAGAGCCGCACATAGCGCGCATCGCCATATTTCGTATATCCCTGCCCGTCCGTGTACTCCGCGGTTCCCTGCCTGTAGGGAAGCAGCCCGAGCTGGATGGGAGGAGGATCGGTCGAGAACTGCGGCTGCACCGGCAACCGGTGATCCTGCTGGTTCGTGGGAAGGGAAAGATAGCGGTGCACCGTTCCGGCGGGAACGACGCCATGTTCCAGCGCCGCCGCGGTGGTGTATTCAGCCACATAGATGTATCGCTGCGCCGGCGATCCCACCAGCCCCGGCACCTCCCAGTCGATGTACCCGAGGCCGAGCATGCGCGCCACGTGGAAATCCTGCGCCGCCACCGTGAGCAGATCGAGCGCACCAAGTTCGATCTGCGTGATATCCCCGCTGAATATCGAGCCGCGCCGGACCGGCGGATTCGGGTTGTCCGCCGTGCTCCCTTCGAGATACTGCACCACGACGTCGCGTATGGAATCCCCCGCGCGCCTGCTGTGGCGTGTACAGCCATAGTCGGCGGCAGGATATGGAGCGTCCGCCATCCCGTCCTCCCAGGCACGCCATCGCTCCCGGTAATTGCATACGTTCACCTTCTCTATGTCGTTCGCCGGGCCATAGGGGGTGTCGTTGTACTTCGGCCAGCGCCTGTGGAGCAGAAAACGCTCCGCATCCTCCAGCCGGCGCAGCACCTCCTCATCATCCACCGACAGTGCGAACCTGCCGATGCGGCGCCATCCGTACCTCCTGTCGATGGCGTAGTAGTAGTCGTGGCAGGTCTCCACGGCCATCGTCCTGAGCCCACAGCGGTCGCAGCGGAAACGGGCAAACCTTGCGGATTCCGCGAACAGATCGTGCGGTCCGGTGGTCCCGGGCAGACGCCTGCGCGCCGTGATCACGGGGCCGGCCTTCGCATCATCGGCGCTCACCGCCAGTTGCGATATCGCCTCGACGAGCACCTCCGGATCGCTCTGCCCGGACTTCTGCTGCACCTCCATCCGAAAGCGGAAGAATGGCTTCTCCGGCTCCATCTCCATGATGCCGGTATAGGCGTCGAAGAATGTCGTCCGGTCGGACGGACTTCCGGCCACATCAAGCCCGTTCGACGCGGCATCGTACAGCGTTCCCTGCATGAACCTGAGCGCGATCGAGGTACGGGAGGCATCGGGGAAATCAGGATCGGCGGCCAGAAAATCGCTGCGGCGGCCGTCGAATGTGTAGACCCAGACCACGGCGTCGCCAAGCGTATAGATACGAACGGGATCTTCAGCGATAAGATCGAGCGTCACCGGATAACGATCCGTGTACGGCGTGCGATAGATCCTGACGAAATCATCCGGCTGGTTGAACCCGCCCGGGGCGGGATACGCACCATTCGGCGTGGCGAGATTTCCCTTCGGAATGTGGTTGCGCCCCAGATTCTGGGCCAGCGTCCAGCGAAGATGAACGCCCGCCGCACTGCCATCGCCGGCGTCACCGCTGGAGCCGGCAGCCTGTAGATAGAGATAGTCCGACTGGATGAGAACCGGCCCCTGCTCCTGTTCGGGACAGACGCTGATATGATGCTTCGCAAGCTGGCTGCGGAGCGCAACCACCCTCCCCCGGAGCATGGTCAGGGAACCCTGCAGCAGCGTCGCCACATCGTTGGGCTGCTGGTCGTCCAGTTCGCGGCATCCCAGGCAGTAGGTGGCGAAGAAGCTGGCGACGATGCGGAGCTTTCTACAGAGATCCTCCGGTCCGCAGGAATCCGGGACGGCGCACGGGTCGGCGGCTATAGGCATGGAAGCAGCCGCGGCCAGCGGAAGAACGGCATCGTAGATCGTATGGATTTCGGCGAGCGCCTCGTTCTGTCTGGTGACAACATCCTGGATCACGCTCTGCTGCGCGGAACTCATGCCGGCCAGCAGGTCGCAGGTTCCGCAGATGCACCCCAGCAGCTCCATCCAGTTCCGGCGGAATTCGGCGATGGGACCGGGCGGCGGCTCCGGATCGGCCAGCGTGGCTCTGAAGCCCGCATACTGCGACGTGAAGACCGCATGGAAGAAATCGACCATCAGGCGGTGCTGCGGCGAAAGCTCGTCGAAACGCGAGTATGCCACGGCGATGACCTGAAGCGCGAATGCGATCCGGTTGCAAAGCGGGTCCTGGCTCTGCGGCCCGGCGAGCGACACGTCCAGTTGCGTCGCGATCCTGCCGAATTCGTCGGCGTAGCCATCGATCAGTTGATCGATCACCGCTCCCGGCCCGGCATCATCGGCTATCGGCACTGCGCGCTCGCAGAGCACCGTGAAGTATTCCGGGAATTCCTGCAGCCGGTCGCAGATGTTCACGCTCCCCCCGCAGACGCCGAGCCCGCTGTCGGCCACCATCTTCATGATCTGCCCGTAATCGCTCCTGAACTGGGGAAGCAGGCTATCCATCCCTCCCCGCAGCATGTCGTTCCACAGATAGTACGGAGAACAGAGCCAGTGAAATGCGCGCAGCAGTTCCACCATCTTCCAGTGGAGCGGGGTGACCGCTTCCGGCGCCGGGTTGGTTTCCGGCAGCGGATCGGCGAGAAACGCCCCACCGGCGACCATCATGTGCAGGGTGTTCACCGTGCTCCCCAGCAACCCGTCGATCTGCGCGCGGATCGCCTGCGGCACCTCCGGCCGCGTCACCAGCTTCACCAGGCACTCAAGCATCGCCGCCCACTCGCCGCAGGTGCTGCCGCAGAGCGCATCCCCGGCGGAGCCGAGCTCCTCCCGCACTTCCAGATAGGCCGGGTGCAATGATTCATAATATCCATCGAGACCATAGGTCTGGTATCCGGCCGGGCCGCACTGTAGACAGAGGAGTGAAAAGAACCGCGCCAGCCACCGGAGCTTTTCGCAGCAGAGGGCGGTCTGCGGATCGAATTCCACGGGGACAGGCATCCCCGGCGCCGCGATGATGTGATCGAACATCGCGTCGATCCGCTGGCAGATCCCGCTCTCCTCGGCAAACAGCAGCGCAACGTTTTCATCCTGTTCGCATGCGGCGCACAGGCGGCACAGGCAGGATATCATCTCCAGCCATTGCGAACAGACGTCGCACCTGTCGCATGGACGGGGATCATCCTTCGCCAGCTTTGCGTACTGCATGGCAAAGCTCCTAAGCTGCCGGTAGCGCACGCGCAGCTCGTAGCGCTGCAGCGCGGTCAGTGTGCCGGGACTGGAGAAGCCGTACACCAGCACGCTCAGCGCATGCTGCAGCCGTCCGCAGAAATCGTCGGTGGCGGGGACGGTGGTGAGGGGATTCAATCCGGTGCGCAGGATGATCTGTTGCAACAACGCTCCGATCTGCTGATACCAGGCCGCGATCGAAACGATCGGCGCCAGAGCCAGGAAGTTCGCCTCGTGTTCGCGGCAGCAGAGCAGCTCGTAGAGCCTGGGAAGGACGGCAAGCGCGTCGCAGTCGGTCTCGAAGCAGTTGCAGATGTTCGGCCCGCCGCTGAACGCAAGGCTGAAGAGCTGCTGCTGCAGCGTCCGGAACGCCGGCAGCAGCGCCGCAAGGTCATCCCCGACGCTCTCGCAGAGCGGACCATCCAGCCCGGGGGGCTGCGGGTTCGGCACCACTCCCCCCTGTTCGTCCGGCTCTCCATCAGCCGGCGCCCCGCAGCAGCCGACCGCCACGGTATCGTACAGATCGTCCAGCTCCGCACACAGCAGATCCAGCGATCCCGCGGGATGGTTCGGTCGGCTTCCATGAATCTGCTGGTAGACCGCATCGATCGGACCAGAGAAGTTCGCCAGGAACTGTGTGATGAGCGCTTCGGAGACCTCATCCCGGCGCCGGCAGAGCGATGTCAGGCATTCGAGCATTTCCATGTAATCCTCGCAGCCGACCTCCTCAGGCACCGAGGCGCCGCATAGCCCCGGTATCTGCAGCACCGTGTTGTAGGCGGTCGTCCAGTCCGGCAGCAGCTCCTCCAGGCGCATCGATACGATCGGATCAACCTCCATCGAGAGGCATATCCCGTCGAAGTAGTCCACCAGATCATCAACCTTCTGGCACATATCCGTGAGCGCATACGTTTCCGGCGCGGCGTAGTATGCCGACGGGACGCCGCCGGAGCCGGCAACCATCCAGTGGAGATAATCCACCAGCGGGGCGAACGCATTGAACACCATCTCCACGATCGCCGGATGAAGCACATACCGGAGCTGGCAGAAGCGTTGCAGGCAGCGCAGGATGACCTTCCATGTATCGCAGTGCAGAGGCGGCACGGTCTCGTCACAGATGTGCTGGTAGGCCGACTCCAGCACGGCCAGCGCGCCGAGCATGCCCGCAAGCTCCTGATCGAGCCGCAGTTTCAGGAAGGGATCGAGCGTGCGCGGGCCGGCGCACAGCTCCCCGAAGAACGACATCAGCTTCCCCAGCTTCCAGCAGAGCGCATCCATGTTACGCGGTCCGGGATCGGTGACGTCGGGCTGGATGTTCGGGTTGAGGTAGCTCCACAGCCCCCCGATCCTCGATTCAAAATTGCCGCGGAACTGGGTGATGAGGCCGTCCGTGGCATCATACCTGTGCTCGCAGATCCGGGCCAGGCAGCCGAGCACGCCGAGCCAGTCGTCGCAGGAATCCTGTGTCACGGTCACGGTTGTCGCACACAGATCGCCGTACGCATTCGTGAATCCCGCAAGCGCGGCTTCCAGTTGTCCGAGCATCCCCAGGAAAACCTGGAACCGGTTGCTGCCGGGGAGATAGCCGAGCGCGCAGACCCACTGCATGTAGGTGTTGATCTTCTGCAGGTAGAGGCATGTCTTGTCGATGCCCGGCTGCGGCAGCTCCCAGAGCGCTCCGACCTGCAGATAGAGAGTTCGCACCGGTCCCCCGAAGGTCGATTCGAAGTCATTGGCGACGGCCGTCGGCATCTCGCCCCGCCTGGCGCAGATCGCCAGAAGACAGCCGAGCAGCATATTCCAGCGGGTGCAGAATGTCTGGAATTCCGTGGTGCAGATATAGATGCCGTACAGATCGAGCAATGCCGTCAGCCCGGCATGGACCGGGGTCATGCTCTCCAGTTGTGCGCTCAGCGTCGCCTGGGACGAGGGAAGCCAGTAGGTGACGCAGTATCGTCCGCGGCAGCGCCTCTCGAAGAGGCTCAGGATGTAACGGAGCCTGCGACACTGCTCCTCCGCCTCGTTGTACGCCATCGGGGTGATGATATACTCGTCGATGGCGATCTGGTACGCCTGGGAATGGAGCATGTTCACCTGCGGAGCCACTTCCATGTTGTAGGCGGCGGCGATCTGGGGAGGGAGAGTTCCCATGCCCTGGCAGATTCTGCAATAGCAGTTCAGCAGACGGAACCACTCGCGGCAGAGGGGATCGGGAGGCGGAACGGCCAGTGATACATCTACCAGGCGATCGATATAGGGAGCTACGTTCGTATCCAGCCCTTCGAGGAACTCGCTGAGCTTCAGCTTCCTCCTCCAGGTAACTTCCTCCGCGCGATAGACGGCCGCCGTTGACGTATCGAGCGCATAATCGAGCAGATCGAACAGCCCGGCTCCGGCCGGCGAGAACGGCAGCGAGAGCGAGGAGTTTATGGCGGCGAAATTCGGCAGATGCGCCTGCAGGAGCGATGAAATCTGCGTGGTCTCCGGCAGCGTCGAAAAATTCGTCAACCCCTGCGCGGTGCAGAGGATGCTGCTGTAGGCAAGCGGAATATATGGCCAGGAACAGAGCGTCTCCGGAAGGAAATATCCCGGCATGTCGCGCGGGACGGAGACGAAATCGAAGCCAAGGTTCGCGGGGGGAAATCCGGGCCGCACGATGGCGACGTCGAGATGAAAATACTGTGTCGAGAAGGGATCGACTGTGAACACCTGGCTGTTCGATCCGCTGGCGCCGTTCGGAAGCTGGGCGGCGACCGACACCGGAATGGAAATGAGGCCGGTTCCGGCAACGTCGGCGAACAGCATTTCCGTATGCATGGTGGTGACGCCGAACGGCAGCGGCAGCGTTATCGCGGTCGATTCTCCCGACGCCTGAAGATTCATCGTAAAATTCTGCCCAAGATTGCTTCCGCTGTAGGTGATCGCGGTCAGCGAGACCTCATAAAGCTTTATCATGATGATCCGGTAGTTGTTGTGATGGAATTGCGGTGGCTGGCGAATCGGGTGCCTTCGCCCGGCGCCCCCCGCAACCGGAGACGCGCCGGACGAAGACGATGAACGATCATCAGGAAATTGTCAGCTCCAGCGTGGCCGATTCGATTGAATCCCAGTCGGCGCCGGTGTAGACGATATGATGGATCGTCAGATCAAGCGATGCGGGAAGCGTCAGGCTGGTGGTGGTAATAAACACCTTTGCCAGATCCTTCGAATAATAGACCCGCAGCGCGTTCGCATCGATATCGGGTATGACGATTACATCACGGAGTGTCTTCGTGGCCGCGGCCGGATCGCGCGGAACCCGGGGATTGGCGAACGGCTCGGGGCTTCTGAGCAGCAGGCCGATCGGCGTCGCCCCGTCCTTCACCACAGCGACCTCCGTGGTGGTGGCAGGCGGAAGCCCGCGCACTCGCAGGATACCATCCACCAGCCGGTCGTAGTCCTCGGGATAATCGCGGCGAAGCGTGGCAAGGGCGCCATCGTCAGGCGTCGCAAGCATGGTGAGCGCCTGCGTCCGGCGCGGCTCGCCGAGCGTTATCGCCGTGCTGTAGAATGCGGCCAGCGAGTTGACCGGAGGATCGAGATGGAAGCTTGCGATATGCTCCTGAAAACTCTTGTAGCGCGAGGTCTGGAAGACGTAACCGTGGACCGCATGGCTGCTTTCGGCAGACGACGGAGTTTCCTTGTAGACCCCCCTGAACACCGCCGTGTAAAGCTTCCGTGGCTTCAGATGGTTCGTCATCGCCACCTCCGACCGCATCGCCGGCCGGTTCTGGTCAACCGGATCGAACTGGAGGCAGTCGATACCGTTGACCTGCATGTTGCGCATCATATTGCGGAACACACGCATGCCGGAGCGCTCCGTGGGATCGGGATCGGTCTGCCAGCCCGCATCGATCACGATATCCGGATCGCCCGCATCCCTGGCCGCATCCCTGATCTCGGTGACCAGACGCGCCTCCGTGGCATCCAGCCCCGCTCCTGCGGACCACAGATCGTACATCGATGTGATATAATCCACATCGTATACCAGCGAGAGTTTCGCATTCTCGTAGTAGAGCGGTTTTGCGTCGATGAGATTCCCAAGCGGATCGGGATAGGATTTCTCCCGGTTGATATAATATTTCAGACCGGCATACCGATATTCCCCTTCGCGATCGAGAGCGAGCAGCGCCGCATAGTCGGGACGATAGGAGCCCGGACCATCTCCCACCTGGTGGAAATGCCCTATCGGGCCGGCGGTTTTGAAGCCGAATGTGTAGGCGCGGCGATAAGCGATGCGCTCCCCCTGTTCGCTCGCGCCGTTCTTCTCCACCACCACCTCGCGCGTCTCCACCTGAACGGCGTAGACGGTGTTCGGCCGCCAGATGGGCTGCGTCAGATTCTGCAGGGAGAATGCCGTCTCCCGTCCCGCCTGCAACTGCTGCTCCGGGCTCGGCAGCCCGACGTTGTAATCGTACTCGCGGTCGGAGAGCCAGCAGACCGCGTGAACGTATGTGAGGCAGGTCACCCCCGGAGCGCATTCCTGCAACGGTTCGATCACGATGCGATCGATCGGTTCGTTCGCATCATCATACTGCACCGGCTGCTCAACATCCCCGCTGGAGAGCACCACGCGCCTGCGAAGCGGATCATACGGCCCCGCAGGCGGAGAACAGATCCGGAGACGGGCATTTTCAAGCTCCGCATGCCCCACCGCCTCCTCGAACGCCCGGCGGTTGGCGATGAGCGACATCACGGCCGGAACCTGCGCATAGTCGAGCCCCTTCATCGCAATGTAGTTGCTCACCATGCGGAGCATGCGGCAACGGCGGCTCGTGCTCCGCTCCGGCATGAACTCCAGCCTGAGCGCGTCGGCAATCACCAGCACCTCGGCGTACACGTTCTCCAGCTTCGCCATCACCGCATCGAAGGCCGCCGCGGCTCCCGCGAACAGCCCCAGATGCTCCTGATGCCGGCACACCCTGCACAGGCAGAGCAGCCGGCCCAGCCACTGATTGCAGGTGGCTTCGCAGCTCGGCACGGAGGGAGCCGGCGGAACCGCCCCGGTTGCGTCGGCGGCGTTCATCACATCATCCATGAAACGCTTCATCCTGTGAAGCAGCGCCAGCGGCAGCTCGTCCGTATGGGCATAGGCGATCACCATCACCCTGATCACATCGCCGAGCGTTCCGCAGAAGTCGGTCCCGAGTGTCTGGCCGACAGGAACCGGATCGAGTCCCAGTATCGATATGATCTGTTCGAGATCACCCTCGAACGACGCGACGATCGCAGCGACATTCGACGGCGGGGGACCGGCCGGAGGCGCCTGACAGAAGAGTCTATGGAGGACGACGAGCTGTTCGCGGCGGTCGCATTCCGTATACCCCTCCTCCTCGCAGATATCCATGCCCGCGAAATCGGGATGCTGGAGCAGCATCACCACCCCCGCCTGCAACCCCGCCAGCTCGGTCTGGATAAGCGACTGGTCCGGCGCATCGAGCCCCCGGATGCAGTACTCGCGGAAGTGCCGGGCGATCTCATCGATCTCCCACTCCATCGCCTCGCGGTCACGCGGAACGGGGATCACCGCCGGCTCCGGCAGATCGAACAGCCCGCGATATGCGGTTTCGGCAAGCGGCGCCAGATTCTCATCGATCTCATCGCGGATGCTCTTCGGCATCTCGCTCTGCCGCAGACGATACGCCCGGACACACTCCAGCACCACCGGCCAGATCTGGCAGTTGAGGGTGGGTGGAACACCGCTGCAGATGGTGCTCCCCTGGAGCGCCGTCGTCAGAGACTGATAATCGGGCGTGAGATCCGTGTAGAGCGAATCCAGCCGGCTTCGCACCGCCGCGGCCATGTCGCCGCAGCGGGTGAGGGCCGCCGTGAAGAATCCCGTAAGATCGCTCACGAGACCGCACGGGTCCGCCGGTATACCGCTGCCGTACATCGGCCTGCGGCTTGACGTCTGGGTCGTCATCGCCGTCAGCAGGTCGCCGGCCACCACGTCGAACACGGCTTCCAGCTCCGGATCGACGGCAGTCTGGAGGTACGGCTCCTCCGGAAGATCCTCCTGCGCGCACATGGCGCAGAGGCATCCCAGCATATCGGTCCATGCCGCTACGAACTCGTCGGCCGTGGCATCGGGCGTCCCCTTCGGCGCATCGACCGTTGCCGCGCGATACTCGGCGGTCAGGCGATGCAGGTCGTCGTAGAACGCCCGCACCTTCCAGCGCAGCGTGAAGGGCAGTTCGTCGAATGCGGAAAGCGCCGCGATCACCGGCGGCAGCACGCGGCGAAGCCGATCGCAGAGATCGGGGGGATTCGCCTGCGGTATCTCCCAGCCGAGATGATCCATCAGTCCGGCGAGATGGTTCGTCTGGAAATCTCCCACCAGAGTTCCGATCGCGGTCAGCGTCGCATTCGGCGTCGGCGGATCGATGCAGAGAGTCCGCGCGATTCCCACAAGCTCCTTCGTCCTCCCGCAGCCGCCACCTCCGCAGAGCGCCGGATCGGCCTGCCGCATGGCACGGGCGACGCGGAGATAGGCGCGTTCCAGCCGGTCGTAGTATGGGGCAAGATGTTCCTCCACGTCGGCGGGAATCTGCGTAAGATCGAGGAAGGCCGACGCAAGGAATCCCGCCACGGAACGAAGCTGGTCGCAGACATCCCACACACCCCAGCGGGGATTGATCTGCTGGCCGAACCAGTTTTCATCCTGAAGCCTGTTATAGAGCCGGGAAATCTCCGGGTGCACCAGACGCGCCACCTTTTCGGCGATCCGTGCCGGGAGCGAATCACGGCCGTCGCACAGCCTCCCGACACAGACGATGAGCCCCATCCATGCTTCGTACAGCTCGTTGCCGGCCGCTATGCCGGCGATGGATGGCCCGCCCGGGAACGCCAGATACTCCCCCTCATACCGCCGGACATCCCTGTAGAAATGCTCGACATTTGCCAGAAGTCTTCTGGGGATTGAGCTGGTACCGGTTTTTCCGATGATCACGGTACGGAGCATGCTCCGGAGTTTCGTACAGGGATCGGCTCCCGCGTCCAGCGGCTGCTCGCCGTTGTTCTGCTTCAGGTAGAGATCAGTGAGCAGATAGCGCTCGTCCAGCAGCTTCCTGAGATCGTCCGTGGCCCCGGAGGGCTGCGGCCCCCCCGCCGTGCAGAACGTGCGCACGAACCGGGGCATTGAACGCATCATCTCCCAGAAGGTATCGGCGCCCTGGTCGGCGAAGCCTCCCGTTCCCGGAATCGATGCGTTCCAGCGCTCCACACCATCCTCGGAGATGGCATCATTCGACGGGGTATAGGCCTGGCCACGGTAGTACGAGATGCTCACCCGGTCCGCAAGCGTCGTCAGCCGCAGTTGCAGCCGGCGTGATGCTTCCGGAAGAAACAGTTCGATCCGGCTCCCCTGCTGCAGCATCAGGGACCGGGCGATATCGAACTGATTCGGATACTCCACCACATCGGCCGCCTGCCCATGAATGGTATAACCCAGCCGACGGTCGAAGATCCGCTCCCCCGCGGGGTAGCTCTGCGGCAGTGCGACATCCTCCCAGGTGAAGCAGGTAAGCTCGAATCCTTCATCAGGACAGAGGACGACAGTCTCCGGGAACCCTGCCGCCACGGGAGGAACGTAATCGTACATGTCGAAGCCGGTGCGGGCGAGTATCCTCAGTTTCGTGTATTCACCCGCCTCCGAGAGCTGCCAGAAGCCATAGTTCAGATAGGTCTGAAGTTCCGGGGCCGTCAGCAGGCGCAGCAGCGGCGTATTGAGAGCATACATGTCGTAGTCGCGCCAGGTGGAGGTCACTGCATCCCAGTAGAAGATGTTGACGTTATCCACCAGATACCGGTGTTCCACCTGGTTGGAGGCGCCACGCACCGGCGGCACCAGTTCGGAGAAGCTTTTGCCTCCCTGGATCAGTCCGAGCCTCGCGATCGACGCATGCCCTCCCCCCGCATCATCGGGATCGCCGTCGGCAACGGGCTTCACCGGTTTGGTGAAATCTATATCGATATAGCTGTCCACCGGGATGACGAACCGGTCGAAGCTGCCGATCCACTGATCGAGCGATGGGGGTTGTGGTTCGGATGTGCCGAACACCGGATCGGGGGGCACCGCGGGGAATGGCGGCAGCGCACCATCGGCCGGGACGTAGGCGCGCTTCACCACGTTCAGCAGGAAGGGCTCCTTCGTGAGCATATGTGTGGCCTTGGCGGCGTACTTGCCGGCCTGTTCATACTGCGCCAGTCCGAATCCGGCCGCATACTCCCCAACCTGATCGGCGGCAAGCCCCTCGGGATGAGGCGGGAGAAGGAAGGTGATCTCCTTCCTGTCCAGTTCGTTGCGGATATACCACGCCAGGCTTACACTCAGTTCGAGATTCGGAACCGGCCAGGGAAGATCGAGGGTGATGGAAAATGCGCCGCGGATGATGAAGGGATTTGGAGCCTCCGCCTCCAGCCGTGCGACCACCTCCAGCCGGAAGCCGATGCAGAGCACCCTCAGCTCCGCAAAGCCGGCAAGAAGAATGCGCCCGCCGAGCTGCAGCGGCTTGAAGCTGACGAATCCCCCCACTTCCAGACTGGCCCCCACGCCCACTGCTGCAACGCCGCAGTCCTGCTTGAAGCTGAAATCCACGCCGGCCCCCGCCCTGATTCCCTGGGCCGAGAGCATGAAATAGGCCCAGCAGTTGGCGAGCTTCAGAAGCTTCCCGCGAATGCGCCTGTCAGGATCTTCCTGCCCGATATAGATATGCCACCCGCTCGACCGGCCGAGGTAGAAGGCCAGCTCCATGTCGGCGTCGGCCATAAGCACATCCCCCCCTTCGGGAAGCTCCAGATGCGCGCCGATGCCGGCGGTGATGCTGGCCTGATCGAAATCGATGAAGATTGCCGCATGGAACGGAGGGTCTTCGTCGGTATCCAGCCCAAGCCGTCTGCTCAGGATGGATGCCTGCCCCTCCAGCAGAAATGCCGTCGGCACCGACAGCATGAAGTAGAGCTTGGCCGAGAATGCCCGTCCCGCATCAGGCATGGTTCCCAATGTGGCGCCGGCCCCCACCGCGATACCATTACGCCGGGTGAACTTGCGCGCATCGATCCCCCGCTCCGGCTTCTTGTAGAACTCCCACCAGCCTTCCTCCTTCGGCTTCTCGATGATGTACCTGCTGCCGACGGTGCCGCGGAACCCGTAGATGCCAAGGCCCGTGCTGCCGAGCGAGATCGGCGTGGGAAGCTCCAGATGCATATCGGCGAGGAAGGCGCCGGTGGAAGGGGTCATCCGTATGCTCGCGCCCCCCGCCAGACCGATACGCGGCAGCGCCACCTCCACCGTTCCCGCATATTCCGCCGCAGGATCGGGGTCATTCGGACCGCGGGGGGCATCCCCCTCGGGATTTTTCATGGCGATATATCCGCGCAGGATGATATCCGCCAGATCCTTCGGGACCCCGCCGGGAATGCGCAGATCCACCTGGATTCCCTCGATCCGCAGGAACGTATGCAGCGCTCTGCCCGGTCCGTTATCGGTGGTGAAATAGAATTTGATCCCGTCGCCGCGCGCATCCACTCCCCCCGCGCCGGTCTTTATCCCGCCGTCGAAGCCGATGTACTTGTACCTTCTCTGCTGTCCGTCCCACTCCTGCTCATAGCTTCCGATATGCAGCGCCGATACCGACAGTTCCACCGGCCCGACCTTCACCGGCCTGATCTTCGGCAGCGGAATGGCGCCCCCCTCGAAGTCGATCTCGCCATTCGACCAGATCACCAGTTTTCTGATTTCGATCGGTTCATCGAGGAAACGCCCGCCGAGACCGGGAATTTCGGCGAGGATCTCGATGGAGCCGGAGCAGGCAAGGAAGAAATCCGAACCCCGGACGCCGGTTCCCACACTCTCTATGTTGACCTTGAGGACATCGGCGATGAAGATCGGCGCCAGTCCACGACGCAACGTAGCCTCGATGGCGAGCTCCCCCTGCTGGTTGAACTCGGCCAGGACGTCGATTACAGCCGCCGAACCATCACTCATCGTGAAGCCCGGAATCGTCAGAAGGCCGCGGATACGGGAGCCGACAATCCGGCTCTGTAGAAAATCGACGCTGAATTCGACAAATCCCAGCTCGAACAGATCGCCGATTCTGGCACTGAGTACGGGCGGGGCGGTCACTCCGGATTTCGGCTCAAGGGCAAGCGTGCCCGAAAACCCGCCGGTGCCGATCATCACGTTACGCCCCCTGATGACGCCCGTGGAGACGCCGTCGTCGTGGCTCCATGAAGCGGGAAGAGTCACCGTCACATCACGGATCATCACCCCCTGAAACCCCGCCGGCGCACGATTCTGCACCGCCACCCTTCGCGATAGAATCGGAACGATGTCGCCGAATTCCAGGCGTATACCGGTTTCGCCGATCTCCACCGGGGTAATGTGAATACCCGCATTGGCTCCCACCTCGATATTTCCATCAGCATCGACTGTCAACGCCGAGCCGATAATCTTTATCTCGATCGGTTTGCGCGAACCGTCGGGATTATCATCGTACTGTAGCTCTCCCCCCCCTTCGGGCCGGACCATGCGGTGCAGGAAATCCTGCTGAATGGCGATCGCGATGGTGATGTCACCGATCTCCAGTCCGCCGACAGGTTCCGTATGGACGGTAAACGGCAGTTCTCCGGCATTCTCCGAGGCACCGATGGTAAGCGTCGTTCCCGGGATGATATGAAAGTCCATCACAAGATCGACCGGAACCAGAAGCCCGCCGGAAAGCGAAAGCGAATCGCTCGTGGATGATAGTTCGTAATTATGCACCAGGATATCATCCAGCTCGGCGGGACGTTCGAACACGCCCGGCCAGAATGGCAACGCCTGGCCAACAGATATGAAGTCATCTGACATGATTGCCTCTTCTACAATTATTCTGGGTGGTGGCTGACGATCAACGGCGCGGACGTAACGATCAATCGTACGTAAAGGTCATCACGGCGCTCGGCGCACCAATCTGCTTATCCCGGACGTGCAGCCATATGCGAACCCCGACCTGTCCGGTTTTTGGGAAGGGAGGGACCTCGACTTCCGCAGTGTCGTTGGCTGTAACAGTGACGGCAGCAGCAGGAACTACATTGGCGGGAATGGGATTCGCGACATCGAAGAACTCCACTGCAAGGCCGTTCCACAGAGAGACCGATGCAGTCCTAACGTTGTCGATCTCCTCGTATGAATACATGTCGAGACGCAGACGATCGGAGAAATTCGTACCGGTAAGCACTACGGTAGCACCAGCAACCCCGTGCGCCGGCGTGGCCACGCCCCCCCCAGGCACCTTCACTCCTATCCCTGTGAGTGTCGGCGGCGCCGTCAGCGCAGCGCCGGCGGATGACTGAAGCGGCAGGGCCTGATTATATGCATAGAAAAAGGGAAGCAGGCTATGCTTGACGTTTACATTGTTCCCCAGGATCTTTTCTATGTATTTCAGTTGATCCGGGCCTGAGACACCGGCGAGATCCTTCATCGGCTTCCATAGATAACGAACAAACCGCTCCCTGACATCATTAAGCAGCAGCCAGGGATGATTGCCCGCACTATTGGGACTGTTCATCAGATCACCGTTATCGGTCTGTTGCACCCCATGATGCACATAGGACAGCGTTGCCTTGGCAGGCCCGACCACCAGCTCCTGATATATCATCGTCATGCTGTTCGCCAGTGCTCCCTCCAGTCCATGTCCCATGTCCAGCGGAGGAGGGTCAAGCTTCCCGATAATGTCACCAGGGTCGCTGGCCGAGTCGTATACATGCTCGATATTCCTCGGAGTCATACTTTCCGTCAGATATTCGAAAAACGTTGCCCACCCTTCGACAAGGGCAGTCAGCGGGTTGGTCCGCTTCGACTCGTTGTGTTTAGGCACATACCCGTCGAGCAGGAGATCAAGAGGCCCTCCCAGCGGCGTATAGTGCCACATGATCTGGTGGGAAAGCTCATGGAATATTATGCCCCGTGTCCAATGACTGTTATAGTGGATATGCACCTCTCCTATCGGCCACGAGTATGATCCCAGAGGAAAGAATGGAAGTTTTTCCAGGACTATATCGGTTTCCAGTCCGGGCCACGTATGATCGACTCCATCGACCGTTACGCTCGTTATCAAATTCAGGAAATGCGACCATTCGCGATACGTCTTCAGCACGAAAAAATAATTCGCGTACGAATCGGCCGCGGTAAACTTCTCCGGGAAACTGTAGAGGCCGATCCTCGTACTGCGGTTATTCACCCACAGCATCGGCGGAACCCAGGTCTGGTAACTACTGATGACCCCTGAATATCCGTCCGCCACTCTGCCACGCTTCATATTGATGGCATCATCTCGAATCTCCATAGGAATCCGAATTGAAACATTTTCTCCTCCCATCAACGTTGTGGGAGTTCCAAAGAAAACTCCATGAACTTCACCCTTCGCATCCGTGGTAGCTACATGAGGCTGGGAGGGGCTGTACCAGATCTCCACAGGTATTCCAGCAGGGGCCACTTCGTCCCAGTACGTATCCTCGTTGTAGTACATGAACCGCAGGTGGTAATCCAGTCCCACGGTAAATGTCAGCGGCTCATCCGCCGTACCCAGCCGGGTCCCCTCAAATGATCCGTAATATCCCCAGGAACCATCCTTTGCCAGCCATCCCCGGGTTGACCAGTCACGCGGGATTGTTCCAGCGGCGGGAGAGGGCATGGCGGTCCCCTCCGTCTTCGCCACGAAATACAAATCAGGCCGGTTCAGCGTGGCCACATCATCGACATGAAAATAAACATCACCTGCTGCGTCCGTAGTGAGCGGCGTGCCTGTCGAAACCTGCGTTCCACCATCCCAGATCTGTATTTCGGTATTCACCGCAATGGGCTTGTACCATCTGGTCGATTCATCGTAGACCAGGAATCTGAGATAGAGATCGAACGGCACCGGAATATTCTGCGTGCCCGTGATAAGAGGATGCTCCTCCCATTTCTCATTCACATCCGGAGGAATATCCGGAACGTTGGCCGCTGCCGGCAATGCACGGAAGAAAGGGAGAGGCGAAAGCGGGTTGGGGCTTGTCCTGTCCGTATCCAGCCAGCGATACGTGAACATCGTTCCCGGTCCGGCCGGATTTGCCGCCGCTACTGAAAATTCGGTTCCCCCCTCAGCCGGAATCAGAAGCCCCCCGCCCTTCGCAACGTCCACCGCATTGTCTGTCATGGTTATCCGCTCTGCAGGAGTAAGCGCAGCGCCGGACCAGGGCGGGGTATGATTAGTGTTCCAGATCGCGATCAATACCGTGTCACTGTAATTCGCGTTGCGTATCTCCGCTTCCAGAAAATTCCTGAATACATTGAGGTCCACATTCCCATAGATCATTCGTCCGGGCCGTGGCGTTCCCGCAGGGAATTTATTCTGGTTGATATTGCCCGCGTCATCTTCAAGACGCTCGTATGATGAATTTTTCGTGATATCGCCGATCCAGGTCTTCAGCATGGCCTCTCCCACTACCGCGGTGGGATCTGAAGGATTCTTTATTATGCCGAGCATCCCTCCCATTGTAGCAAACAACCTGCTCGCGCCGGCGGGCGCGTCTGCGGCCAGTTCGATCTTCAGCTCCTGCGTTATTGCCGAAACCTGCGTTATGGTGACTTTTCCATCGTACGCGTCGTACCCATCGGGATCACCTGCAATTGCAGGCATCGAATATGTAATCTTTGCCATGATCGAACCTGGACTTATGGTTGTAGTGGTGGCGGACAGTACAGCAGTCATCGACCGCCGGTCAGCGTGGCGCATTCACTGAGCGCCGTACGGATACGGCATTCAGCTTGCAGACGGTACGGAAACACGGAACATCATATCGCGCAGGCTCCACCCGCAGAGCCGAACCCCGTCATCCGGGTGACTCCGGCTGTAAATGTGACGATCGGAGTTTCAAGCGGCAGGAAGGAACACCAGGCTCCCGTCCGGCATTTTCTCTGCTCATGCCACATCATCAGGTTATGATGATTCACGCAGGAAATGAATCCCGATCCCGAACAGCAGCATGGTGAATCCTCCGATGGCAAACGCGACAGGAACCTGAACGATGGACCATTCGAACGCATTCCGGCCGCCGGTGCGGGCGCTGACAACATTCAGCAGAAAGATCGTCTCAATGAGAATGCTTATCAACCCAATGCCCAGGCTGAATTTCCAGCGACGGCCGACAAATGTACCCGTATAGATTCCAAGGACGATGCCGAACACCGCCGGCAGCACATACCCCCGGCTTTCGTCATATAGCAGAATGTGCAGCCCGAGGTAGATCAGGAACACAACCAGATGTCCCAACAGAACATATCCGCGCTTTTCGATCCGCATCGCTCCTGCCTGAAATAATCGTGTGACCATTCGAGTGGATGATCCGTCCCCTGCCGTTTCCACCCGGGACCGCCCGACCATGAATCTGTCACGCTCCGCAGGGCAACCTGTTACGCATCCCTGTGCCCCCACAGAACATGCGGACCTGTCGCGATCCAATCCGGACGGCAGGCCGAATATATAAAAGGATCTGATCCCGATCTCCGGCCTGGCGGATCGCGCCATATCAGATCCCGGGCACTGTTGAGCACGGCGCTCCTGCCCGGCATCACCTGGTAGAAATTCGCCGCATGGACCGGGCCTTCGCCTGATGTTCTTACTGAAGGATAGAGGAACTGGTGATTGATCGTCCGTACACTTTAAACATACATCCAACTGCAGCCAATATGCAACAGTTGAAAAAAATATTCCGGAATATAGCCGCGGTTCCACCGAATTGCCTTGACATAATGGTTGAGCATGCCGGGGGGGGGATTTCCGGGCCATGTCATTTGCGGCAGGTGACGATGCCCGCAGCGGACGATGCGACATCCGGCGGCACACACAGTGCTTGTGCATGGAAATCCGGACAACTCTGGAATAGCCGTTGTGCCGGAACCGTCGCTCATCGCACTGATGACTCCGGTAGGTATCGACTGTCCGGAACAGTGGCGCAGAGAGATCGCGGCACTGGAGGTATATCGAGCGATGCTTCCGGACGCATTATAAAAAAGCCGCGATCTCCTGCCGAGAATCGTGGCTTCACGTCGTACGCACTATCCGTTCTCCCTGATATACTCACTCCACCGTCATCACCTTCGACTGCATGAACGTTCCGGCACTGTTTTCCACGGTCAATTGGAACAGATAATTCCCCGCGGCCGCTCGCGAGCGCGTCACAATTCCATCCCACTCCATCATATGCTCGCCTGCCTCCATAGGACCATCTGCCAGCGTCTTCACTTCATTTCCCGCCATATCATGGACCTTCAGTTTCACGCTGGATGCCTGCGCCAGCATGAAGCTGAGCGTAGTCCGATTCCTGAATGGATTGGGATAGTTCTGCCGCAGAACGAACTGCCCGCCGGTCTCCGGCTCCAGCGCCGTCAGCCCCGCGATTGGAGCATTGATGCCGACCGTGAACGTGCCATCATAGCCGCCTGTGGAGGCATTGGGAGAGATCGCCAGAAGCTCGTACTGCAGCGCGCCGACGGGCGAGCCGAAGACCATGTCTGCGGCATTGCTGGCGACCGAGTCATTCTGCCCGTGCGCAGCATAGAGCGGTGTATTATAGACATCCGTGTTCAGGCTGTCGGGGAAGGCCATCTGTGACGTCGCCTTCAATACTGAGCTCATGAATACCTGAAAATGGATATGCGTGATCCGTCCGGTGTACCAGCCGGGATAAATCGTGTGGAATTTCACCTGTCCGTTGCTGTCGGTCATCTGGATGCCGCGCATGAATGTCTGCCCCACGGTGTTTGCACCTGGCTGATTGTATCCGGAATAGACGCCGTCCTTGTCGCAGTGCCAGATGTCAACGCGCGCATTCGGGATGGGACGGCAGTTGTCGTTCACGTTGACGATCGTCATCACCAGATCGAGCGAAATGCCGGGCCGCCCCTCGGTGATATCCTGGCGGAATATCCCGGCGTTGCCGCTCAGATCCAGACCGTACGGTCCCTCGGTCTCCTGCGGTATCAGCACGCAGTCAACGCCGCTCCGAACCATGTCTTTTCGCATGTTCTTCGCTTCGGCCATGATCGCTCCGGCCGGCAGCATTGATCCGACGCCAAGTGCACTCAGCGCCTTCAAGAGACTACGCCTTTCCATACCTGCTTCCTCCATAGTTGTTGCGGACCTGCCCCCGGCCATCCCACCGGACCGGCCGGGGGCAGCCGGGCGAAATCGGTGTTCTTCATTCACTTCGCCCCCATTCGCTATGATCCGGCGACGATGAAATTGGTAACACAGGATGGTTCAGGGACGAACCGGCCCGGGATCGAACGGGGGTCGTCGGCATCATGCTCGAACCGCCGGACATCATGGGCATCGAGCCGCGCCAGCCCCTGCTGCATGCCCACCCATATGAACCCCACGCTATCCTGGAACAGTGTATAGACCGAAGTCAACCGTCCCCGGGCGGACGCGAAGGGACGCGAGAAACGGGCATGAGCGGGGCGGATGAGATCGTCTTCGAGCATGGGCTTCCTCGCCGGCAATGGGAGAAGGAGAGTTGGATCGGGCGAAGATACGGCATGTAGCGCAGCGGCCGGAAGGCGGAACATCCCAGACATACCATCGTGAAGCACATCCGCATGACCCCATATGTACCACAAAACTTCCCGGGCCGTGCTGCGCTGATGTAACGTTGCCGGCATATCACGCACTTACCTGCAGGTGCACAACATCGCACGATAGCAACAACATCCCAGTGCCATATCAACCGAGGCAGACATCATGAGACTCAACTCCACGATCCGCACGGCGGCGGCCACCTTCGCAATGGTATTCGCCGCAGGTACACTCGCAATCGCGCAGCCGAAGCTGGAGATCGTCGGCGGCGACACGCACGACTGGGGGCAGGTGCCTCCTGGCAAGCTTACGACCGAGGTAAAGGTGAAGAATGCCGGCAATGAAGATCTGAAGATCAGCGAGGTACGTCCGGGATGCGGATGCACCGTCGCACCGATCGACAAGGATCTGCTGAAGCCCGGAGAGCTCGCCACGATCAGCGTCTCGCTCGACGTCACCAGCCGCTCCGGACCGGTCGAGAAGACCGTGACCATCACATCCAACGATGCCGCGACTCCTTCCCAGATCCTGCATCTCAAGGCCGACGTTCATCGCGCCGTCACCGTTTCGCCGATGCAGTACATGATGATAACCAATGGCAAGGTCGGCGTCGAGTCGGAGGCATCCGTTACGATCAAGAACACGGGCGATGCCCCGTTCACGGTGGAGGTGCCGGAACTCTCCGACGCGGGAAACATCGGCGTGCGCTTCGATATGAAGAAGTCCCGCGAACTGAAGCCGGGCGATGAGTTCGAGCTGAAGGCATATGTGACGCCGAAGGAGGCCCAGACGCTTCACGGCGGCATCAAGGTGAAGACATCCAGCAGCGAAATGTCGGTGATCGATATTCCGATCAGCGGCGTCATGAGCCAGCCGACGGCCACGCAGCAGTCGCCCGCGTCGCCGCAGCTCTCCAGCACACCGGAATCGCACAAGTAATCAGAATCTGCGCCGGATAGATCGGCGGGAGATCAGGATCGCCGGACGATCAGGTTCTCCCGCCGATATCCATTGGTACGCCCTGCAAGCCGATCCGGAGACCGGTGACATGATTCAGCCGGAGATGGTAGTTTGGGGAGCAGCGTACGTTCCGGATCATGCGCGGCGGGCTCCGTCATGAGCATCATGGAAATGATGGCTCCGGGAACCATCGATTCCGCGGACGGCCGGGGACGGACCGTGACCGGATGGGACGTCGAAACGAGAGGTGATGGCGATTGTGAAATTGCAGAACGAGAAACAGGCGCGATTCATGAAACTGTTCCAGCCGGCCGAGCCCAGGCTGCAACGGTTCGTGCTTGCCATGACGCGCGATCCGGAGCGCGCCAAGGACATCGTCGGCGAGACCATCCTCGTAGCATTTCAGCGTCTCGATACATTGCGCCACGAGCAGGCATTCCTCAGCTTCCTCTTCACCATCGCCACCAGAATCGCCCGGCGTGGTTTCCGCGCCGATAGCTCCATGACGCTGGAGACGGCGGAGGTGGAAAATCTGATCGACCCTGCCACTCCGGCCGACGTGGCCGCCGATATCGGCAGGCTGTACACCGCGCTGCAACTTCTGCCGGCGAAGCAGCGCGAGGCTGTGCTGCTCTTCGAGATCGCGGGATTCTCCACGGCAGAGGTACGGGATATCCAGGGGGGAACGCTGGTGGCGGTACGTGTCCGTATCGCCCGCGGCCGCAAGCGGCTGGCAACGCTGCTCGGCGCTGATGGGCCCTCCCCGCTTGCCGCCGCCGAACGCGCCGCGCGCGGCCGGGGAAAGACACCGGCGCTTGAGAAGATCGATACCGAACTAGGAACAGAACTTGGGATACAGCGATGAAGGAATCGGAACGCACATATGACGAGATGTTCGCGCTTCTTCGCGATACGCCGCCCGCGACATCACTGACGGCGCAGGAGATTCAATCGCTGCTCGACGACAGATCACCGCTGCCGGCGCCGGAAGCCCCCCGGTTCGCCCCGGCCGCCGTCACACGGCATGTTCTGGTCGCCGCCGCGCTGGCCGTGATCGCAGCCGGCATCTGGATGCTGGCGCCGGACAACGACCCGGTGGCGGAGAATATCCCGGCCCCGGCGACCGTATCTCCAGGCAGGGCACAGGCGCATCCCGTCATTCCGGCGCCGCAGCAGACAACCCGGCCGGTTCCGGAGGCCATCGCCGCCGAAAACCGTAGGGCCGCCGGGGATGGAACCGGGGCACGCCAGGCCGTGCGCACCACATCGCCCATCCCTTCCACAGACGCTGCGGGTGGGAATGAGGGAACAACGCATGAAAGCCTGGCCATCAGGGATATTGCCGGGAAGGATTCCCCGCTCGACGCCATGAAAAAGCAGCCGGAAATAGCGACGGTTCCGATGCTCGAACTCAACCCGAAGGAGCTGGAGGCCCTTGGCGTGGTCGTCATGGACGGCGAGATACGAACATTCGGCGAGGAATACTATTCGCTGGACAGCGAGCAGGAGCGCGCCCTGTTCGCACAGATGGGCATCGACACCGCGCAGCGGACGGGAATCGTCAGGATACCGCTGGTGATCGACACGAAGGGCATGTCCACCCGGAAATATCCGTGGATGCGCATGGAGACATATTCCCGCATCGCCCCCATCATCGCGCTGAACACATATGCCGGTACGAAGCAGGGGAGCATGGTCACGCTCAATTCGTTCAAGCACTCCCCCATCATGGACTCGGCGAAGCGTTCCGTCGCCTCCATTGCGAGCGTGCTGACGATGGCGCTTACCAGCAGCAATGTGGACAGCATGATGCACGACGGCGGCCAGGCGAATCTTGCGCGGGTGCTGGTGCCGGTGCATGTGCGCCTCGGCGGAGAATCGGTCGATGGCGCCATGCGGCACCACAGCGCGGATATCATCCTCTGGTACTATCCGACGCCGGAGTTCGCAGCCGCGCTCCCGGCGCGCTATCGCATTTCTCTTCAGAAGGAATTGAACGCCATCGCCGACGTCGTGGAATGCAACCTGCCGCCGGGAGAGGCATGCCAGCGGATGACCGGCGAACCTTCGCTGCTGAACTACTGCAAGCGAACGTCCGGCGCGCTGCGCGGGCTGAACGTCTCGCCGAATCCCGCGTACGACGAGGTCACCGTGCACTACATGCTGGAAAGCCCGCGGAAGATCGAGGCGGCACTGTACGGCATCCACGGCGAATATGTCCGGGATCTCGTACCGGCCATCACCGCCGATGCCGGCATGCATACGGCGAAGATCCAGCTCGGCAGCGTTACCTCGGGCGCCTACGTCGTGGTGCTCCGGTCGGAACAGGGAGAGCAGGTTTCGGAGAGATTGATCGTGCAATAGGCCTTCCCTGCCAGCATATGAAACGACCGTACGCCCGGCACCTCCCCACATTCCGGGCGCGCGGTGCCGGTTCATGCCGCATGGTTCCCTCCATCATCCCATACGGCCCCCGTCTCCGCAATGCTCCATCATCCGCGTCGGCACGGGACGATCCCAACTTCCAACGTTTCATTGCTAACGTTTCATCCATCATCTACCCCCTCTTCAAAGATTCAAACGCCTCCACATGGCTTGCGATCCTGGCTCCGTAGGCCGCGGCCTGCCCCGGACCATTGTATCGCGCGGCGAAATCCTCATAGCGCCGGCGTTGGAGCGCCGTAAGCATGGGGGATGTGGTTCCGGCCCCTTTTATGAAATCGAACAGGCCGAGAATCTGATAGCGGATATCTCCCTGAAATGCATTGAACATCTCCTCCACCGACTCATATCCGATCCCGGCGAAATTGAAGCCCATGATCTGCGGCAGCCCCATGCTGATGGAAAGCATCGCGGCCCGCTCGTGCAGCCCCCGGGCGAAATCGAAGACGCGCCATTCATCCACCTGCCGTCCATGAAACGTCTGCCAGGACGACTGTGCGTTCTGCCGGAACATATGCCCGGTCCATCGCTTCGCCTGGTTGAACCGGAAATGCTGGTTGAACTCGTTTGCGTGGCGGCTTCCCCACTCCTTCCAGAAAATGTGATTCTCGAACCGGATGATCATCCGTCCATCAGGCCCCATCCCCTGGCCCGACGATTCGACGCAGATGATGGCGACCGATGCCCCTTCATTCACGCCGAGTATCCGGCTGACGATCTTCAGCATGCCTCCGAAGCTGTTCCAGACGCCGGCAGCCAGCCGCTGGGCGGGAGTGCTGCGCGATGGAAGCGGAATCCCGTCGGCATCCGTCGGTATCAGAGACACCTGCTTCAGCTCGGGGCGTTCATGCAGGAATCCGGTGACCGGAGCGGATTCGTTTATCTTGATGAAATCGCCGTGGACGAATCCCTGCACCAAACCATTTTCGATCCGGTACCAGGCACCACTGCGCGCAATAATTGCTACGTTCGTTCCCCGGACAAGCTGTCCGATGGGCGGTTTCGTCGTATTCGGTTCCGGACGTACGTTGAGTACTGTCGCGGTCACCACCCCGGTGGTTTCCTGTGGCATCCTCGCCTCTCCTTTGCGAATTGATAGGTGAACTGGTTGCATGCCGGGAACAACATCACCGTTCGGATCGCTAATCCGCGCAGAAGGGGAGGGAATGTCGTGTGGCCCGGCAGTGGCCGCCAATTTATCATTTGCCGGGAATCTCTGAAATGGCGGATGCCACGTAGTTATGGTGGATGGAAGGGGAAGATGCGCGAAACCGCACGCGGAGATGCCTGATACGTAACACGCCATTGCCATTGGCACGCAATGCGGCCGGTTTCCCTGCCATGTACCGGCTTCTTCATCACTGAACCGCAAGCTTCCCGGGCTGAACATCGCGGCCGACGAGATGCCGCCGGAACCATTCGATAGCCTGTGCGGCGACATCCTCCAGCTTCCCCTTCTCCTCGAACAGATGCGTCGCTCCGGAAATGATCGCCAGCCTCTTCTCACATACAAGCTTCTCCATCGCCTCCCTGTTCAGTTCGATGACCAGCGGATCACTGCCGCCGACGATCAGCAGGGTGGGCGCCTGTACGTTCGAGAGAGCGGAGCCTGCCAGATCGGGGCGCCCCCCGCGCGAAACGACCGTCATAACGTCCCCCGGATGTTCCGCCGCCGCCATGAGAGCCGCGCCTCCCCCCGTGCTTGCGCCGAAGAGGCCGATCGGAAGTCCGCGCGTAAGACGGTCCTGCCGGAGCCAGTTGATGGCCATGCCCAGCCTTGCGGCAAGCAGGGGAATATCAAAGCGATAATGACGGGTCTTGATATCCACCTGCTCCTCGCCAGGCGTCAGCAGGTCAACAAGCAACGTCGCAAAACCGGCGCGGTTCAGCAGGCGCGCAACGAACCTGTTGCGGACGCTGTGGCGGCTGCTGCCGCTGCCATGAGCGAACAGCACCATGCCGGCGGCGCCATCCGGTATCTGCAGATCGCCATCGAGGTGCTCGCCATCGACCGGTATGCGCACCGACCAGGCTTGAACATGTTCGTTAAGATCTGTCGAGGTCATGGTTCATCTACTCCTGCGAAAATTCGTAATCGGGTTTACACGACCGCAGGAACCATGCCATTCGGCAGAGATACCCGTCACAATGCACGTGACACGACGGCTCGATAATTCAGGCATGGCGGAATTCAGGGAAAGATTTTCGATGAATCCCCACGGAAAATTCAGCCGGGAATAACGGAACTCATGCATATGATGAGATCTGCCGACGGATGATTTTTCCGGAATGTTCATCGGAGCATTCAAATCATACGACATCGATCATCATTTCATACCACATCATCCGACGCCTGTTCGCAGGGAAAATCGCAATCACCCCGTTCCAACTGGATGGTGGTATGATGAATGCCAAAACGATGAAGGAGTTCATCGCTGATACGGGCGAGCATTCCATCATCGCAGACCGCATCCGGCATGACGAGATGCGCGGTGAGGGCGGTCTCGGTGGTGCTCATCCCCCAGATATGGAGGTCATGCACCTGAACGACGCCCGGAATACCGGCCAGATACCGCTCCACTCCCGGCGAATCGACACCGCTCGGCACGGCGCCCAGCGACAGATTCACCGACTCCTTCAGCAGGCTCCATGTCCCGACGCCGATCACAAGCACGATCGCCAGGCTGATCACCGGATCGAGCCAGAACCAGCCTGTGCCGGAGATCAACACCCCCGAGATAACGACTCCAAGGGAGACCCCGGCATCGGCGACCATGTGGAGAAACGCGCCGCGCACATTCATATCACTCTTTCGGCCGGACATGAACAGCAGCGCGGTAATTCCATTGATCACAACTCCCAGGGCAGCAACCCAGACCACCGTCTCTCCCTCCACATTCTGAAGCTGGCCGAACCGGCGGATCGCCTCCCAGGCAATTGCACCGATGGCCACATACAGAAGCACGGCATTGGCCAGCGCAGCCAGAATAGTGGTGCCACGCAGGCCATACGTCCGCCGCTTCGTCGGCGCCCTGCGCGCCAGGACGCTTGCTCCCCACGCCAGCGCCAGCCCCAGGATATCGCTGAGATTATGCCCTGCATCCGCGAGCAACGCAAGTGACTGCGCAATCAATCCGAACGTCACTTCGAACAGCACAAAACCAATATTCAGCGCGATGCCGATGATAAACGCCCGGCCAAAATCCGCCGGAGCATGCGCATGGGAATGATCGTGAGACATGGATTTTCGATGTACGAAGAGAAGAAATTCTGGATATTCGACCGGGAGGCGGAGAGCCGGAACCGGGGAGCGCCGCAACGGCTCCCTCCTCCCTTTGCGCTTTTGCGTGAGACATTCTTCCCGCCGGAATTCGCCGCCGCGCATCCCCTCAATGATGATGCTCCTGCAGCTCCCCTTTCTGCCGCGCGGACTTCAGATAGAAGATTCCGCTGACAGCGATCCGATCCCCCTCGCTCAGCCCGGCCAACACCACACGCCGGTCCCCCGACTCCGCATCGACCCGCACCGGAACGCGCCGGAAACTTCCCGGCTCGTGCTCCACATACACGTAATAACCCGCCCCATCCTGTTCGATAGCTCCCTTCGGCACGGCGAGCGCATAACCGCTGACGGTGCGCTCGAATTCCACGGAGACGAAGGTCTCCGGACGCAGATGCGTATCGGGGTTCGACAGCTCCACGCGCACCGTGACCGTCCGCGAATCCGGATCGACCGTCGGCGAGATGAACCTGATACTGCCGGCATGCCTGTGATCATCCCCATCGCGAACGAAGCCGGTGCTGCCGACGCTCAGCGCGGCGGCCAGCGCAGGATCTACCTGGGCGTCGATCCAGACAGTGTTCGTATTCACAATCTCGAACGCATCCTTCTCCGGCCCCAGATATTCTCCCAGCACCACCGACCGGCGTGCTATGACGCCATTGATCGGCGAACGGAGCTGGATACGGGAGCTGAACCCGCCGGACGAACCGACCGCCACCGGATCGATACCGACGGCACGCAGCCTCGCCTCGGCGGCGCGCAGTTCCGCAATGGCCTTGCCGTTCGCCGCCCGCGCCTCCTCCAGAGTCCGCCGCGCGCCGATTCCCTCCCCCGCCAGCTTCTCCTGCCGCGCCAGATCCGATGCCGCCTGCTCCGCATTTCCCCGCGCCGACATGTACTCCCCCTTCAGCGACCCGATATCGAACGCCTCGATCTCCGCCAGCGCCGCTCCCTTTCCTACATGCGTTCCCTCGGTCACATAGAGTTTCGTCACTCTCCCGGCGATAATGGTGCCGACGTGCGCGATGCCGTCCTGCGTCGGCACCACCCGTCCCGGAGTGGTCGCCACTGCATGTACCGGCCCCTTCACCACCGGCTCCACCTCTATTCCCGCATCCTTCAGCATCACGGGCGTCATCCGGATTTCGCCGTCATGTTCATCACCGTGCTCGCCTTCGTGTGCATGTTCTTCGGGATGCTCCTCCCCCGCCGCCTCCATGTGCTCCCCGGCCGATTCCCCCTCCGCGCCGCCGGGACCGCCGCATCCGACGATTCCCAGGAACACGATGAGAAGAAGCGGGAGCAGCGCCACATATATACCGATCCTGGAATTATTTTCTGAAGTGCCTTTCATGATCGTTCCACGGCTGATGTTGGTGATTGGGATCATCGGAGCTCTCCTCCGGCGATGAATTCGAGATCGATACGCAGGCGTTCCGCATGATGCAGCCCCATGACATAGGCGCTGCGCGTTTCTATGGATGCCGACTGCGCGGCGAGAACCTCCAGATAGGTCGCCTCTCCCTCCTGAAACAGCCGCAGTGCGATGTCCACAGCCTCGGCGGCCCGGGGAATCGAACGGGCGGTGTATTCGGATAATTCCGCCACGGCGGCCGCATAGCCCGCATGAAGCGAACGGAGCGATGACAGCAGGCGCATCGTATCACGCTGCATCTCTACCTCCCGCAGCGCCGTTTCGGCCCGCGCAGCGCGATCCGGCCCATTGGAGAACAGGCGCCACAGCGGAATACCAAGCTGTATGCCGCCGCCGAAATAACCGCCCGCCCCGCCAACCGTCTGCCGCGAATATTCCAGACCTATGGAAGGATAACGCTCGTACGCGACCGCCTGCTCGCTCGCTCGCGACGCCTCGGCCGCCAGCCGCGCCCCCCGCACCTGCGGATGCTCGCGCACGACACGGCTCTCCAGTTCCCCCAGCGACATCCGCAGCACCGGCGGGGCATGCAACTCCTCTGCGACGATAGGCTCCTCCGGTGCGGCGGCCATCATCGTGCGCACGACGGACGCCGCACTCCGCAACTCGCCGAGCGCCGCGACCTGCCTGCGCCGTGCGTTCGAGAGCGCCACCGACGCCTGCAGCGGTTCCAGCGCATTCGCCTCGCCGAGCTCGCGACGCCGCTCCGTCATCCGGACGAAGTTCTCCGCGACGGCGACCGCCGTATCGGCCAGATCGAGGAGCGTGCGCGCCGCGGCAAGATCCGCATATGCCTGCGCGGTGCTGCGAAGGAACTCGCGACGGGCCAGTTCGCGATCCGCCTCGGCCTGCTCCACCAGCAACTCCGCCACGCGCGAACGCGCCCCGTAGACCAGCGGGAACTCGAACGATTGCGCAAGCCCCAGCGCCGTGGTTCCTCCCCCGGTCAGGGCAGGCGAGGAGGATTCATCGACCGAAAGGAATATCTCCGGCGCCGGCAGGATTCCCGCCGCCGAAAGTTCTCCCCGGCGCTGCTCGACGGCCCCCGCGCTCCACCGCATGCCGGGATCGACCGCCAGAGCACGCTCGCGGAATGTTTCCAGCGTCAGCGGCATCTGGGCATGCGCGGCGACCGCTCCGATTGCGAGGAGGACGAGGATGACCACCCCGGCGGCTCGCGGATTCGCATGTCCCCCGTTCGGTGACGGCGGCCGCGAACCGGCATCGGCCGGCATCTCTTCATCCCCTTCGGCATAGGTCCCCCCCGCCCAGTCGTAGATGATCGGAAGGACGAAGAGCGTGAGCAGCGTCGAGGAGACAAGTCCGCCGATTATGACCATCGCCAGCGGCCGCTGCACTTCGGCGCCCGCTCCACGAGCGAGCAGCATCGGCAGAAAGCCGATGCCGGCCAGCGTCGCAGTGGTGATGACCGGACGCAGCCGCTCCACGGCCCCGGCCAGAACCGCGTCGCGCCGCGCGCGGCCTTCCCCCTGATACTTCCGGATCGCGGCCACCATCACTATCCCGTTCAGCACGGCGATACCGAAGAGCGCGATGAATCCGACGCCGGCTGAGATGGAGAAGGGAACACCTGCAATCGCCAGCGCCGCGACGCCGCCTATCACCGCCATCGGAACACAGAGAAAGATCATGATGCCGAGCCTGACCGAGCGGAACGTCTGGAACAGCAGGATGAAGATCATGGCAAGGGCGATCGGGATCACAAGCAGGAGCCGCCGCGACGCCTCCTGCAGATGCTCGAACTGCCCGCCGTAGACGATGTTGTAGCCCGCCGGAAGCTCGATCGATTCATCGATGCTGCGATGCACCTCCTCCACGAAACTCTGCACATCGCGCCCGCGCACATTCGCCTGCACCATCACGAAGCGCGAGCCATCCTCCCGCGATATCTGGGCCGGCCCGTCCTGCACCACCACGCGCGCCAGCGTAGAGAGCGGGACGCGCTCGCCGCCGGGAGCCGTGACGATGATCGATCCGATGGCCTCCGGGCCTGTACGCTGCTCCGGCTGATAGCGGACCACGACGTCGAACCGCTTCTCTCCTTCGGCCACCTCTCCCGCCTTCATGCCGCCGATCGCCGTGCGAACGATATCATTGATATCCTCCACCGTCATTCCATAGCGCGCCATCGCCATCCGGTCCGGCCTGATGAGAAGCTGCGGCAGGCCGGCGGTCTGCTCCACCGACACATCCTCGGCCCCTTCCGTCCGCCGCACTATCCGGGCAACATCGGCGGCGAGCGGCGTCAGCACGTCGTAATCCTCGCCGGTCACCTTGACGGCCACATCTCCGCGCGCCCCCGCGATAAGCTCGTTGAAGCGCATTTCGATCGGCTGAAGGAACTGCACCCCGATCCCCGGAACGCGTTCCAGACGTTCGGACATCGCCTCGATGAGCTCCTCCCTGGTCCGCCCGGTTCCCCATTCATCCTTCGGCTTCAGCATGATGAAAACATCCGCAAGCTCGAAGCCCATAGGGTCCGTGGAAATCTCGGCGCGGCCGGTATGCGAGACGACCGTCCGCACCTCCGGGAAGGTCATCAGCTCGCGTTCCACCCGCGTTGCCATCTTCTGCGATTCGCTGAGCGATATCGAGGGAAGGCGGATCAGATGCATGGCGATATCCCCTTCATCGAGCCGGGGAATGAATTCGCCGCCGAGACGGGTGAAGACGACGACCGCCGCAGCCAGAAGCACGAGGGTGGTTGCAACGATGGCACGACGATGATCGAGCGCCCGCCGCAGCAGCGGAGGATAATGCCGCTGGAGAAATGTGATGATGGGGGAATGCCGGATGCGCCCCTTCTTCTTCAGAAGGAGCGAGAGCATCATCGGCACGTAGGTTATGGAGAGGAGCAGGGCGCCGACGAGCGCATAGGAGACCGTCAGCGCCATCGGCCTGAAGAGCTTGCCTTCGATTCCCTGCAACGTGAGTATGGGGAGATAGACGACGATGATGATGATCTCGCCGAACTGTGCCGCCTTGCGCACCTCCACCGATCCGGAATAGACCAGACCGCGCATGTCAGCGTCGGTGAGCGGAAGCCCCCCTTCGCGCCGGAAGCGCTCCTCCAGCATGCGCAGGCAGTTCTCGACGATGATGAGCGAACCATCGACGACGAGCCCGAAGTCGATTGCGCCCAGCGACATCAGATTGCCGGACTGGCCGGTCAGGAGCATCATGACCCCGGCGAACATCATCGAGAGAGGAATCACCGATGCCAGGATGATACCCGCACGCAGGTTCACGAGGAAGAGCAGCAGCACGCCGATCACGAGCAGCGCCCCCTCAATCAGATTCGTGATGACGGTGGAGATGGTGCGGTCAACCAGAACCTCGCGATCGTAATAGGGCTCGATGACCACGCCATGCGGGAGCGAGGGGGCGATCTGTTCGATGCGTTCCTTGACGGCATCTACGGTAATGCGTGCATTGGCACCCTTCAACTGCATGGTGACGCCGGTCACCACCTCACCCTTTCCGTCCTGCGAGGCCGACCCGAAGCGCAGGGCCGGTCCGATCCGGACCGACGCCACATCGGAGAGCATGATCGGCGTCCCCCCCCGGCCGGCACGGATAACGGTGTTCCGGAGGTCGTCGAGGTTCGCGGCGAACCCCTCGGAGCGGACCGAATACTGTTCCGGACCCGACTCGATATAGCCGGCGCCGGCATTGCCGCTGGTGCGGGCCACCGCCTCGAACACATCGCGCAGCGTCAGCCCGTATCCCACCAGCGCATCGGGATCGACAAGGACATGATACTGCCGGACGTACCCGCCAAGGGAGTTCACCTCGGCGATGCCGGGGGTGCCGAGGAGCTGCCGCCGCACGATCCAGTCCTGCACCGTGCGCAGGTCCATCGCCGAGAGTCTGTCGGTGGTATCGCGGATCACATAGCGGAAGATTTCGCCGAGCCCTGTCGAAACGGGCGCAAGCTCGGGACGCCCGGCCCCGGCCGGCATATCCTCCTCCACTTCGCGCAGCTTTTCCAGTATCTGCTGCCGCGCAAAGTAGATATCGACGCTCTCCTCGAACACTACCGTTACGACCGAGAGGCCGGGACGGGAGAGCGAGCGAAGTTCCACGACGTCCGGCAGCGATTTCAGGGCGATCTCCACCGGGAACGTGATGAACTGTTCCATCTCCAGCGATGAGAGCGCCGGCGCCTGCGTCAGTACCTGAACCTGATTGTTGGTGATGTCCGGAACGGCATCAATGGGAAGCCGGGAAAAGGCATAGATCCCCCCGGCGACCAGCGCAAGCACCATGAGAGCCACGAGCGCGCGCTGGCGGAGCGAGAACGCGATGATCGCGTCGAACATTGCATACTCCTGCCTATGGTTGCTGCTTCGATGAACGGCACGGCGAGCAGCCGGTATCGACATGGGTCGATGACAGCGGCATCAATGCGCGCGCATGACGAGACGGCATGCGCCAGGTGGAGCTATGCTAGCGGGATGTGGTCGGGTGGATGCACCGATGCCGACGGAAGCCGGCAGGTGGAAATGCTGTAGGCGACGGATGATGAAAACGCGGGGCCGGTGCGCTCGGCCGGCGCCGTAAGCGCCGGAATATGACAGGGGCAGGAACAGTGACCGCAATGATGATCGCCATCAAGCGGAGCACCATTATCATGGCCGCTGTCATGGCTCGATGCGGCGGCGCGCTCATGCCCGCATTCGTCGGCACACTCGATCGAGACGATCTCCATACATGGCATCGCCCGCTCGCCCGCATACAGGCAGACAAGCAGCAGAATGGCCATTATATGGAAAAGGGAACGTCGCATGAACTGGATAAGAGTCGCGTTGTGCAAGGATAAAGATACGGTGACGCGAGGGAGGATTGCAAGGGTTTTCATCGTAGCCGGTTTATTGACTCATAGTCCGCATTTCCATACACCTGGTTATTACGTTACGTTATCCACACCCTTTTATCTTTCGGCGCCCGGTGTTGCTCAAGGTTTCCGTGAGGCAGCAGCCGAACTGCGTGCGAAGCTCGCTGTACCGGATGCTGAAAAAGGCAACATAGCCACGGTTACGTCATGATGGCGAATGTAGCATGTTACTGCTGAACCATCCGTGATATACGGGAAAACCTGTCCATCACTTACCTTCATCCGAGCTTACGAAATACGTGTCGCCTGATCGGAGTCGGACTCCGGTCAGGCGACGCACGGAACCCGCCATCACCAAACGAAGATTCAACAGTAGAAGCAGCATCAGGCGGCTGCCGCAACGATCCCCCGCAGCACACGTGATACGGAGAGATCGCCGTGCCGCTTCGCTCCTCGCGATGACGCCAGGATCATATCATAACCACTTCCAGACAGATACATAACGCCGTTCCGGAGCCGACGGATGTCCGGAAAGCACCGTGCCGCACATGCAGAACCCGCTTTCAGCCGGCATTCTCGTATGCGGTCCTGAGCCACGCGACGAGCTCCTCATCAACCTCCCCCGCCTCCGTCACGTTAACCTTGTACTGGCACATCCCCCCCGCAGGCACCGCGATCAGCCGTTCCGTGGCATCCGGTCCCTTCATATTCAATCCCACCTCGACACGGGTTCTGGTGGCTGGACCGATCATCGCGAACTGTTTCCTGCGCCGGAGGCTCACGTATCCCTTCTTCGGCGCCACATCGAACTCGCCGAATCGCTCCAGTTCCTCCATGAGCCGGTCGTGGATAGGGCGAAGATGCGCCCTCGCACCCGAGTATATCTGGTCGATTACGTCGTCGTCTGACGCGCCGGCGGCTTTCGCCGCACGCTCCCCGTCCGACCGAAGCACGACATGGATCAGCATGCTGGCATCGCCGTGCCCCATGCCCAGATCGCGCCTGAGCATGTCGCGAAGCTCCCCATGCCTTGCAAGACCGCTGCCGACTATGATTGCCCGTAGTTCATCGAGCGTCTTCCCGGTTCGCTTCTGAATATTCGCGAGCTGTGTTTCGATCGCCCGGTCCATGCTACCCATGAATCATACCTCCTGATGCAATTGCCGAAACTTCAGACTGAACGATGCGGCTGCCGTGCTCTCCGCCCCTGTCGCGGCCACGGGGACGAACGTCGCCCGCATACTGTTCTATTACACGTCAGTACGCGGTTCTTTACCACCCGGAGCCGATTTGCTACGACAGTATCCGGATGCACTTCATTCTATCAGGAGCCTTTAGATATCAATGCTCGTGATGCTATATTAGGTACGGTCGTGTCATCGCCGCTCATGCCGGCTCACACAGGCATGATTCGCACAATGTCGGGCATTTTCGAGTAATGTATGCCGGCCTGTCCTCCGGTTACATGTATTGCGGCCCTCCGTCGTTATCGGCCGCGGCGATGCTTTCGCAGATGCAGCCCCGGCGCCCCCTCCTCTTCGTATCGACGTGATGTTGATTATTCGAGAACAACAGATGGAGATATTCCGTGCCGCGCGCAAACGCGCCTTCTGCCGCGGGATCGTGGCCGACCTATGTGCGTCGCATCCATCGCTGGCCAAGCGGCACACAACGGAGGCCATGACCGAATTCGCCCTTATCGCGTTCGAACGGGCCCCATTCTACGATCTGCTTCTTCCGGGGGACATTGCACGATTCATCCATTTCACGCTCTGCCACGGAATCGATTTTGAACAGCGCGACGAAATGCGCTGGGCCGTGAAAATTCTTGGCAATCCACGAATTTCCAGCGACGTGAAATTTCTGAAAATCGCCGAGGGTCCTCCGGCCGCCGCACACTAGCATATGTCGATTATCAAGATATTTTCCGGAACGAAGGATATCGTCACGGACCCGGTTCTCCCGTGTCAGAAGGACGAAGTGTATCTCATTATCGGCGTATTCGACGATATGGCAGAGGATATGGTCAAATGCGCGAATGCGCCGATGACCGTGACACGGGGAATGACAACGACACCCACCGAAACTGACGCGAACGGATATTTCACGATTCACTTCACGGATCTGGAGGATCTGCTCGCGGCGAAACTCAGGATCGCACATGGAACCGCGCATTCCGCGTACCTGCTCTCGGAGGAGCGTACGCATGTCTCCAAGAACGTCTATCGTGCGCATGCATTCCTGGGGCTCTGGGAGCTTCAGGTATCGGTGGTCGATGGCCGGCTCCCCGGCTCAAATGCCGTCGAGCTTCCGCTCAAGGAAGCGCCGATCCGTATCACGTGGGACGATGCAACCAACGATCGTCCGAAAACCGGCAGTGACGGGCAGCCGTTCACCTTCAACAAAATGGCCTGCGGGACCACCTACAATATTGAAGTTCGTATAGAAGGCATAGTGAAGGCGGAAACACACGTCATCATCGAGAATGCAGACGGGGAACAGTCCTCGGTTTCGGTTGACAGGAAGGTCACGCTGATGGTGAATTCCGCGAAACGCGTGGTGAAGGTAAAATTCCAGCTCGCGTTCGAGAAGGTGCTTATCGTAGGCGAAGGGAACAATTTCCGCTATGCCATTCCGCTCGCGGAGAAATATCTGGGGAAATGGAAGGGGCGGAGTTTCGAGCCGAGGAAGTGGATCGTGGCATCACAATATGATGTAGATGAACCTGCAAAGACGGTCGAAACGCTCTATATCTATCGCGATGCCGAGAGCGAGAACGGCCGGTTCGATGCCACCGACGCAACTCACTGGTCGCGGCTTGGCGCCAGGCACGGGAAAGACTTCGAGGTGGCGATCTTCAATAATCCCCATCCGGGATACGGAATGCATATGTGCGAGGTGATGGGCGTGCAGACCGATGGCACGGAGGCGGCCCTGCGCGGGAAATACATCAGCGTCCACTCGATCGGTTATGACGGGAAGCTCTCGCAGGAACAGTCAGGGCAGTTCAAGATTACTGAGTCGAACACCGGAGCCTCGGTGCAACGGGCGTTTCTCCGCGGACTCGACATCATCCGCGACGGAACCGACCATCTTATGGATTTCACCGGCGGGAATTTTTCACAGAAAACGATCCGGCAGGTTTTTGCTCCGATCGTCGATTATGTGAATTCTTCCGAGAATTTCAGAGCCGCGGAAACGCATTATAATCCGGTTGCGGCCACCATCGGGCTCAAGGAACATCTGTTGAAGAAATTCGCCGAGTTTGCCGTTTCCATCCTCAGAGCCGGCGGCGGCATACACATCAATGGCTCCAGGCAGATCGGCGTCGATCTGGAGAAGGCGGGCCTCCTGCTATCGGGCGATAATCCCAAAGGCTTCCGCGACGCCGGGACGTGGAAGGAACATGGCATCTATTTCGTCCAGTATCCCACAAATTTTACGAGCGTCGAACACCATCCTTCCTGGTACGCCAAGGTGGATTTCACGCCCGGCGAACCGAATCTGAACGCCGCCCATGTCTTTGCAGCCACCAAATAACCAGTCGCAGGTTGAACGATGACCATTCCGGTGACCTCGATACTGCCACGATCGGAAGAGAGCATCGTCGTGATCGGCGATGAGCGTGGGATCATTTCCATACTTGGTATGGATGGAACTGTTGTGAGCAGACTGGAACAGCTCGCAGGCGCGCCGATAACCTCGCTTGCAGTTTCGCAGGATAGTGCGCTGCTGATGGCATCAAACCGCGATGGAGGTATGGCCGTATGGAAGCATGGCGAGGGTGAGGTGGTTGATGAATTCCGTGCTGAACACGGTGCCGTACAGTGCCTGGTCCTTGCACCACACAACTATGTGACGGTGGCGCGCAGCGAGGGGACGAGGTGGAGCGCTTCTCCGATCGGCGGAGTAATGCCCGAGCCGATCGCGGGAACAGGCCCCGTGCCGCTTACGGTTCATGCTGTCGCCGCAGCCGGGAATTATCTGCTCCTTCTTTCCGGCTTCACCTGTATTCTGTGGGACCACCGCCGGAAAGTGATCGCCGACTCCTTCACGCCGGTCGATGCATCGGCATTTCTCTATACCGATGGTGATGTGGGAATTTCGGCCGGCGGAAAATTCTTCTATATCTACTGGGATGATTTTCTGCTGTTCGATGTGGCGGCGCAACGTCTCGTGCGCAGGCACCCGATACTCACACAGGCCATTTCCACCACACTCTCAGGTGACGGCCAGCGGCTCGCAATCGGCGGACGGCATGGCCTTATCACCATCATGGGCGTGAACGACCGCGCCATGATCGAAACTGCTCCCGCAAATAGCGACATCGTTCGCCTGGCGATAACGTCCGACGCCGGGATGCTTGGATTTATCGACGCTGAAGGCAACGCCGGTGTGATCGCCGTGGAAACCGGTGATGTGCTGCTCGGCGGCGAACGGATAGCAACAGCGCTGGAGAAATAGGCGGCGGAAGGAGGTCCGGCATCCGTGCGAATGCCCCCTCGCCCGCGCTACGGCGAACAGTTCCGGACGATAAAGCGTGTTGGAATTTCACCACATTGCGCCGGACATTTTCAAAGCGATCCGAGAAATTCCAGCACCGCAGCACGATCGCTTTCCGTCAGCCTGCGGTACATTTCCTGCGAGTGCGCAGCCTCGCCACCATGCCACAGAATCGCCTCCTCGATGTTGCGGGCACGTCCATCATGAAGCAGCCGTGTATGGCCACTGACCCTGCCCAGCAGCCCTATCCCCCACAGCGGCGGTGTTCGCCATTCGCTTCCGCTGGCTCCGCCATCGGGACGATCATCGGCGAGCCCGGCCCCCATATCGTGCAGGAGCAGATCGGTATATGGGTGGATGACCTGGTTGGATAATTCCGGCAGATCGGTCACGGTTCCGGTCGTGAAGTTCGCGATATGGCAGCTTTCGCAGCCGATCCCGCGGAATATCGCTCTGCCGCGCTGCACCTCGTGACGATCCCATCCACGCTGTCTCGGCACGGCGAGCAAGCGCACATAGGCAACCATCAGCCGGAGATCATTGGCATCCAGTTCAGGCTCCGCCGCAGCCGCATGACGTACGAGGGTGCCGTTCGATCCATTGTGCGGATAGAGCGAGGATGTAATACCCAGATCCATGATGAACGCCCGCGCCACCTGTTGTTCGATCGTCGGCTGCGTCGCCTTCCATCCGAACCGCCCCAGAACGGGACGCCCGCTCCGGATGTCGATGGCTGCGCCTGTGCGGCCGGAAATACCATCGGCGTTGCGGTCATCCGGATCAGCGTTTGCCACGATCTGCTGTTCGGGGATCGCCTCCAACAGACCCAGTCCGAAATTGGCAGGCGCCACGCGCGCCGAGAAGCGGGCGCCGGGGCTCAACGAGCCATATGCAAGATGTTCCAGCTCATATTTCGGCTGCATCAGCGTGTATGAACTGCCATCAGCGAAATCACCCGTCACCCTGCTGTACTGCACCCGCAATATTCCCTCTCCGCGCATGCCATCAACGCCGTAAAGGTCCAGTTGCCCTCCATAGACCGGATCGGGGATCCAGGTGCCATGCGGCCCGGGAACGCTGAGATGCACCGTCATCGATTCGGAGACCTCACCCACCAGCGGTTTTCCACGCCCATCTTTTTCGTGGCACCGCTCACAACCGACGGCGCTGAAGAGCGGCCCAAGCGGCTGTATCCTCGTCTCCTTCACCTGATCCCATTCGCGTGAAAATCTTCCCCTCCCATGATAGAAGGATGGCCAGTGTTCGGCCGCGATATTGCCCAGCGACCGGCCATAGGCGGTTGTGCCCGAATCGAGCACCGTCGCTGCCCCGCCAAGGAGTTCGTCACCCGGCTGATATGCGGACATCATGCCGGCAGTGCTCAGAATACCGGGAGCCCACCGGACGGGCCACAACTGCTGATGCGCAAACACGCCGAGAAGGGAAACGGCGGCAAGAGCAGCGGCATACAGGTATCGGCGCTTCATTCTGCTCGCTCAATTATCTACCATAAAGAAATCATGATTATCGGCCACATGGCTAATGCCGTGCAGGGGCACGGTCCACGTTCTAGCGTGTGACCGCGCCCGCCGCCACGACACGACCATGCATCAGCGCTGGGATGCATTGCGCTGGAAAAACCTAGCTGCCGGCATATTCGGCAAGCACGGTGTAGGTGCCGATATTGGTCAGCACGTCGATACGGTCCGTGGTGTGATACGGATAGCGGCCGCTTCCATCCACGACCTCGGTAAACCTGATTTCATTACCCTGGACGACGCGACCGTCAGGGAGAGTGATGCTGGTGCTCGGGCCGAGATCGTCCGAAACGACCCATTCGCAGGCACCCGTCTCGCCCTTCGCGGAAAGGCTGTTCCCCTTCTGCCTCTGCAGCGAGGCCGGACCGAATCTGACATGGAACTTCACCCATCTCCAGAACTTGCCACGGGCGGCCGCCGTCGGCGGGCTGGTCGGGGGAACGTTCGGCTGCGTCGCGACAAGCTGGCCCTGGTTATAGACCTCGACGTTGTAAATGCCGTCACCGGCAAGAAATGTCGGGGTCAGTTGCAGAAGACTGGGGTTGCTGCCACGCCCGACTCTTAGATCGCTCTCCACATTGCCCTGATTGTATGCAACAGCGGTGATCTGCTGACCGTCCTGCTCGGGGATGTCGGCATCGACGGCCTGCTGCCAGTTACGCGTCGGGGCGAAAACACTTGAGATTCCGCTCCTCAGATCATTCAGATTCGTCGCCGTCAGATCGCCGAACTCCTGATTGTATTCCAGCACAGCCGATCCCATGGCGCAACGGTTCAACGCCTTTGTGGCATTGCAGTTATCGCTGAGCACCTCGGGAGCCTTTCCCCCACGACTGGGATTGGTGGGGGCGTTAAGATCATTATCTCCATTACAACTGACAAGCGTGATGGCGAGACCACAGCTTATCGCCGCCAGTGATGCTACGACCGTATTCAGCTTCATGGTCGTGTTCTCCTTATTGGATTACGCGTAAGGATGGTTGAAGGATGAATTGAATTATACCCGCGCATATGTACGGGGGTGGGCCGTTTATGGCCGGGTAAAGCGCATGGCGCCTTCATCCTGGCATAAACATACAAGCTCCTGGCGTGTGGCGGGAGTACATGATTGTGTACCCTTATACCCCATAGGGGTGCCTTGTCGCATCCTGTATACTTCAGCCGCCACGAAGGTGAAATTCATCCTTGGTTAATTTCATGACATGCCGGACCTGCGATCGTATATACCGGCAACTATAGGGAGTAAATCTGATAGGTTAATAACGCCAGAGCTATACAGCTTGATCTGACAAGGCTGAACGTTGCGAGATCAAGTTTACTCCCTATAACCATTAAAAACTTGTGGGTGCATCAGCTTCGTATTAAGAACGACAGAGGCTGTATCGGCAATACGATAGGACTCTGTCCGAAATACGTATAATGCATGGAAACTCTGCATCCTGTCATCGACCGTTTCACGACTTTCTGAGTAGTCCATGTGCACATCTCCATAGCACACCGCCCATGTGCTCGTCCCGGGTCCGTAGATGTCCCCCAGTGCGCCGGCACCAAGACCTACCTGCCCCGCATACATAAGTATATCCATAACAATTTATGCCCCGCAAACCTTACCGATAGAGGTGGCGGCAGCCGAATCATGAAAGAGCCCACGGGCAGGGGGCGCACAGTCGCCCGTCCGGAGGCTGGAATCCGATGGGATGCATGGCGTACAACCAGCACAGAGCATCCACACCATCAATCCCGCATCCTTCGCATACGTTTCGCAGATCGGTCCGTCATGGCCGCATATGAAAAGGGAGAGAACTCGCATTCTCTCCCTTTCGCACGCAATGAATTCCGTCGGCCTACAGGCAGCTTGCGCCAGTGCAATGCCACGGAGCAAGGGTGATGACCGGACATCCTTCGCGGTCGATCCCCCAGCATCCCCGCACACAGCAGCCGCCGGGGATGGAGAGCCCCTCGGTGCAGATGCTGCTCCACGGCGTGTCGCTGATGAGCGCGTAGGAGCCGGTGCACGTCGTGATGGTGGCCTGATAGACAGGGCAGGGAATGCGCACCGATCCTCCGGGGGCCACCGTCTGGCAGATCCGTTGCCCGAAGGGAGACACGGCCCAGCAGATCTGCACCTTGCAGCTCACCGACGGGTCAACCCTGATGGTGTAGTGATCGCAGGCGCAGGGCGCCTGTGCCCGCACCTGGGCGGGCATCGCCCACAGCGCCATCATGAACATGAGACACGCAGCGGCGAAGGCAATGGGATTACATCGTGACGTCATGGTATGCTCCTCCGTTGATTGATGAATGATGAACCCGCTGTCTGCCGCGCACTTCGGGGGCTGCTTCGGTCATATCCCGGCGCATGTCAATGGCGGATATGGCCGGTCATCCCGCAACGGCGTGGCGAACCACCGATGAATCACGGTGGAACTACGGGTGAGTGGAATACGGAGGGAAGGTAGCAGTGTCATGGCTCGCCCGGCAGTACATGATGATGTACCCTCTCATGGCGCCTGTGGAACGAATTGCCGGACGACATTTCATTCCCATCAGGTATCAATCCATGGCCGGTCGCTCATCGCGGGAATATTCCGGTTCGGGCGGATAGGCACGCACATACCATGCCTGCCGGAAGCCACAGGACGCTCCCGTACGAGCTCTACGGCAGGAATTTCGTCCGGATATGTTCCGGAAGGGAATATCTATGCTGCCAGGCACCGGATTTATTCGTTCTGACATTCGGCTGCCGCCTCCGCAGGAGCGCGCCTTCGTACGCATCGGCAGGAAATGAAACGGACACGGAGCAACCGGCCGGCATATATGCACCGGTTCCGGCGACCGTGTCCGGACGCATTACCCGCCGCGCCGATCCCGGGATGCGGCTGATAATTATCTGTTCGGATCAGATGAGCTCCATTCGTTTCGCCACGGGAACGAGCTTCTGGTACAGGTCGTTTCCCTTGTCGGTCCGTCTGTACGGACCAATGTCCTTCCTGAGTCGCAGCGTTCCATCGTCAGGCCGGGCAACGGGTCGCACATAGCCATGATATTCGCAATGACGAAACATCGAATCAACAACGCCGGGAAGGTGTTCGTTACGGCGCTTAACGTCAGCCAGGTCCTGGTGATGAAGAATCCAGAACACAAGCGGATCACCAAGATTCATGACATACATCCCCTGTTATGGATAAGAACTACGAGCAGGGTGATGGGGCGATAGACCTCCTGGAAGGAAGGGACCATTCAAACATAGTGAAGGCGGGCAATTTATAAAAACGATTGTGTGGCGGCGGGAATCAACAGGTGATAATCTCCACGGCGCGATATATGGAACGGCCCGGTGGAGAGTTCATCCACCGGACCTGCCGGGGAACCATCGGCGGCTGCCGGCCGGAACCGGGCGGATTTCGTCGGCCGACGCCGCAACGGCCGGCGGAAGCGCATTCGCATCACTTCCGGGCAGAGCCCGCCTCCGCCGCCTCGCGCCGTTTCCGGCGCAGCTTTCGCGGCCCGTACCAGAGCCAGAAGCCCGTCAGCGAGAGACCAAGCAGGCTTCCCCCGAGAATCGTGGTATAGATGAGCTTGATCTGTTCGCCATCCGTTTCAAAGAGGTAGTCCATGATCGAGCCATCGTGCAGATTCTCGATGAAATCCGATGTCCGCCGGTTCACCGCCAGCACCTCGCCGGTGGTACAATCAAGCTGCACTTCCCAGTAATCGGCGATGAAGACGAATTTCACCGAACCTTTCTGCGGGCGCGCGTCGATTCGCTCAAGCTCCGTGGAGAGATGTGCGCCGGCGGAATCACGAAACGTCGCAAGCGCGATATGATGCAGCGTGTCGAACGGCAGCCATGTGGAAAGATCCGCCGAAACGCCGCGTTCCGTATTCGGAAGAATAATTCCCCCGGTATGCTTCTTCCATCCCAGCAGCAACCCGGTAATGGAAACGATGAAAAACAGCGCGAACAGCGCCGCTCCGACTTTCCTGTGAATTTTCCTGTAGAAGCGAAGCCGACGCGACGCGGTTCTGCGCGCGACTGTCGTGGAAAATTCGCTATGATTTTTCGGGCCGGTCTCGTTCATTCACGTACCAAATGATATCCATGCTGCAATTGCGGTCCGCGGGCTGTACGCCGCACCTGTGAACGGGCAGAGGTTTGCGCATTCCGCCGCGGATGGAGGAGATGCATGGTTTCTCCCCCCCATCCGGCGGGAAAATATCATCCCCTGGCGAACTTCGCCTTCAGGTCATCCAGCGTAAACTGCCGCTGCCGCCCCCCATCCCGGCCCCCGCGGCCTCCGGCGGGACGCTCTCCCGATTTCATCGAGAGGCTGATGCGCTTCAGCTTCTCGTTCACCTCCAGCACCTTCACACGCACCACCTGCCCAACCTTCACCACCTTCCTGGGGTCCTGGACATAGGAATCCGAGAGCTGCGAGATGTGCACGAGACCATCCTGATGCACGCCGATATCGACAAACGCACCGAAGTTGGCAACGTTGGTCACCACTCCCTCCAGCTCCATTCCCGGACACAGATCCTTCAGTTCATTGATCCCCTCCCTGAAGGTGGCGTAGCGGAACTCCGCGCGCGGATCGCGCCCGGGCTTCTCCAGCTCCGCCAGGATGTCGCGGAGCGTCGGTTCGCCGACGGTGTCGGTGACATATCGGCCGAGATTGATGTTCCGCAGCAGTTCCGGGGAGCGCGTGACCTCGCCGGCGGGGATGTTCAGATCGGCTGCCATCCGCTCCACCACTCCATAGCTCTCCGGGTGCACGGCGGTGTTGTCCAGCGGGTTCGCGCCGTTCCTGATCCGGAGGAACCCGGCCGATTGCTCGAACGCCTTCGGTCCGAACTTCGCCACCTTCAGCAGCTCCTTCCTGCTTTTGAATGCGCCGTTCTCGTTGCGGTAGGCCACGATGTTGCGCGCCACGGTAGCGGTGATGCCGGCGACATAGCCGAGCAGGTCCCTGGAGGCCATGTTCAGATCCACGCCCACGTAGTTCACGCAGCTTTCCACGGTCTCCGCCAGCTTCTTCTTCAGCAGCCGCTGGTCCACGTCGTGCTGATACTGTCCTACGCCGATCGACTTGGGATCGATCTTCACCAGCTCCGCCAGAGGGTCCTGAAGCCGCCGCGCGATGCTGATTGCCCCGCGCACGGTGATGTCGAGGTCGGGGAACTCCTCGATCGCCACATCGCTGGCGGAATAGATCGACGCGCCGGATTCATTCACCATCACCTTCACGGGGCGCTGTTCCATCGTCGCCAGCACCTCCGTCACGAATGCATCAGTCTCGCGCCCGGCGGTGCCGTTGCCGATGGCGATCAGCTCGATTCCGTGCCTGCGGATCATGGCCGCCAGCGTACGCGCGGCGCGTTCGCGCTCGCCGGCCGAATTGTGAGGAAAGATCGCCTGGTATTCCAGGAACTTCCCCGTCTCGTCCACCGCGGCCAGCTTGCAGCCCGTGCGGAATCCCGGGTCGATGCCGAGCGTCGGCTTCATGCCGGCGGGGCTCGCCAGGAGCAGATCGCGCAGATTGCTCTCGAACGTGCGGATCGATTCGACATCGGCATGGAGCTTCCTGTCCACGCACACCTCGCCGATCAGCGAGAATTTCATCAGCCGCTCGAACGCATCGCGGAGCATGGTGCGATAGAACTCGCGGATGCGGGGAGTATCGGTATGAAGCTCCTTCGACTCCAGATATGCCAGCACGCGATCGAGATCGAACGAAAGCTCGAAGTAGAGAATGCCCTCCGTCTCCCCGCGACGCAACGCCAGCATGTTGTGCGGGGCGATGTCCTTCACGGCGATCCTGTAATCGCGATACATCTCGTACTTGGTGGTTCCTTCGGGATATTCCTCCTTCACGCGGGAGATGAAGATCCCGTCGCTCATGAGATGGTCGCGAATCCAGGCCCGGAGATCCGCCTGTTCGGAAACCTCCTCAGCGAGGATGTCCGATGCCCCCGCAAGCGCGGCGGCGGCGGTCGGGACCTCCCCGCCCACATACTTCGCGGCCTCATCCTCCAGCACGGCGCCAGCCGCGCCCGCGACGTTCAGCGATGCGATGAACGTCGCCAGCGGTTCCAGCCCCTGCTCGCGCGCCACGGTGGCGCGGGTACGGCGCTTCGGCTTGTACGGCAGATAGAGGTCCTCCAGCTCCGTCTTCTGCAGACAGGACTCGATCTTCGATCGCAATTCGTCGGTGAGCTTCCCCTGTTCGGCGATCGATTCAAGGATGGCCCTGCGACGTTCCTCCAGCTCGGTCAGATAGGTAAAGCGGTCGAAGAGATCGCGAAGCTGTATCTCGTTCAGCTCGCCGGTCCGCTCCTTCCGGTATCGTGCAATGAACGGAACGGTGGCCCCTTCGGCGAAGAGCGCAAGAGCATTATGAACCTGGAACGGCTGGAGCGAGAGCTCCGCCACAAGCTGTGCTGGAATATCGAGCATTGATGATGAATGATGAACGATGAAAGTTGCCGGCGCCCGCTGTTCGGCGGAAGAGCCTCCGCGGACGGCGCCCCATACGACGTCGCGGCGACCCCTGCGGATCGCCGCGACGCTGTCACTACATAACCGGACGACACATCTCCCGGGAGCGTATTCCCCGCATGGATCAGTGCACCACATCCGGACGGAGCATCCTCTCGATATCCTCGATATGCCCCACCTCCTCCGTCATGATCTGCTCCAGAAAGACCCGCATCGCCAGGTTCTCATCGCCGATATCCTTCAGAAGCGTCGCATACTGATCGAACACCTCCTTCTCCAGCTTCAGCGCCTCGCGGAGCATATCATCCAGACTTTCAAAACGCTGCTTGAACTTGTCGTGCGTCGGATGCGTGACCGGCTCGCCGCCGAGCGCGATGATCTTGTCGCCCACCATCGTGGCATGCGTCATACCCTCGGACGACTGCGTGCGCAGCCATTCGACAATGGGGATGCGCGCATGGCCATAGATGAAGAAGGAATAATGCAGGTACATCATCGCTCCGGCCAGTTCGTTGGCAAGGATGGCATTGAGACGATCACAGATTTGTTCGTTGCTCATGATTTCGCTTCCGTAGTTGTATTGAAATCCAGGCGCCCGGTTTCCGCCTCCAGGCGATACCGAACCATAGTGGGCTGCCAGTCATCGACCTCAGCAAAAACACGGCCAGAATGGCCGGGCGGTACGCCGGCTGCGCCCTTTCTATCCCTCCGCCGACTCCTTTTCGGCCAGCACGCCAAGTTCGCGCCCGACCTTCGTAAATGCCGCGATGGCGCGATCGAGATGCTCCCGTTCGTGCGCCGCGGAGATCTGCACGCGGATGCGGGCCTGTCCCTGCGGCACCACCGGATAGAAGAAGCCGATCACATAGACCCCCTCCTCCAACAGCCTGTCGGCGAAGCGCTGCGCCAGCGGAGCGTCGTAGAGCATGATCGGGACAATGGGATGCTCCCCCGGCTTGATATCGAAGCCCGCATCGGTCATGCGTTCGCGGAAGTACCGGGTGCTCTCCTCCAGCCTGTCGCGCAGAGCGGTGGTTTCGGAGATCATGTCCAGCACGGCGATGCTGGCCCCCACGACCATCGGGGGGAGCGTGTTGGAGAAAAGGTAGGGACGCGAACGCTGGCGGAGCATGTCGATGATCTCCGCGCGCCCGGTCGTGTAGCCGCCGATGGCCCCGCCCAGCGCCTTGCCCAGCGTTCCCGTGATGATGTCCACCCTGCCGATGGCATCGCAGTATTCGGTGGCGCCGCGGCCGCGTCTTCCCATGAATCCGGCGGCATGACATTCATCCACCATCACCAGCGCACCGTAGCGATCGGCCAGATCGCAGATCCTGTCCAGGGGAGCTATCACGCCGTCCATCGAGAACACACCGTCGGTGACGATGATCTTGGCGCGCGCGCCGTCGGCATCGGCCTGCCGTAGCTGCTTCTCCAGATCCTCCATATCGGCGTTGGCGTAGCGATAGCGCTTCGCCTTGCAGAGCCGCACGCCGTCGATGATGGAGGCATGGTTGAGCGCGTCGGAGATGATGGCGTCGCTCTCGTTGAACAGCGGCTCGAAGACGCCGCCGTTGGCATCGAAACAGGCGGCGTAGAGGATTGTGTCATCGGTGCCGTGGAACTCCGCAAGCTTCCGCTCCAGCTCCTTGTGAATATCCTGCGTTCCGCAGATGAAGCGGACCGAGCTCATCCCATAGCCATGCGAATCGAGCGCGCGATGCGCCGCCTCGATCACCTTCGGATGCGAGCTGAGCCCGAGATAGTTGTTCGCGCAGAAATTGAGCACGGAATGCCCCATCCCCTGCACGGTGATTTCCGGTCCCTGTGGCGAGGTGATGACCCGCTCGCGCTTGTACAGGCCGGCATCCTCGATACTGTCAAGCTCCCTGCGGAGCACTGGTTTCAGCGTGTCGAACATCGTGATCGCTTTACGGTTGGAGTTTACTTCACGCGGGAAGTTACGAAACTAGTCCGCTCGGCTGCAGGGAACATCCATGCCGCTTCCGGATATCCCCCCGCATGACAACCACGGCAATGGCCGGAAACGCGCCGCTCCCGCCGGCCTCCAATCCGGCGGGAGCAGTATAACGGCCGGCCGTGCGCTACCGCAGCACCGAAATCCTCGTCGATCCCCGCCGGGCTCCCGATCGGACATCAACGATATAGATCCCGTCCCGAAGAGGCGACAGATCGACCGGAATCGCATACTCCCCGGCGCGTCCGGCCTCGATCGGCGGCAGCGCCATCACACGGCTGCCCAGCAGATCGTAGACCGAAATCTCCGCGGAACCGGGGGCGGGAATGGTGATGCGCAGTTCCCCGGTCGTACCGTGCATCGGATTCGGAATCATTCGCACGCCGATCGCCTCATCCGCCGCGCCGGACGCGGCGATGCTCCGGATCATGCGCTTGGCCGGCGCCCCGCCCTCCTCCTCCCCAAAGCGGTAGCCGCCGGACACCGAACATTGCAGGCCGGTGCTCGTCACTGCCGCAAGCCGGACATGCACGCTGGTTCCGGCCGCGGCAACGCTCTGCACGGGCACGGTGATCTCCTCCAGCAGCGTATCCCCCACCGCTCCCCTCGCCGAAATCGTGTCCCCTGCCCACAGCACCACGCCATCGCTGTCGCGAACCACCTGCACTTCGTAGTAGATGCTGGCGGGAAGCCCCGTGACCGGGTCGTTCGGCTGGCTGTTGAGCCATGTCACCAGGCTCGCGTCGCCGGTGATCGTCCGCATGATCGTGATGGTCGTGGTGTCCACCGTGAACGACGGCGTCCGCGTGATGCTTCCCAGATCGCCCGCCGCCGTCATCGGCTCGTTCAATCCGGACGACCGGGGGAAGAAGGCCGGCGGCATCCCCAGCGAGGCGAGCGATCCGTTCGGCGGCGGCGGCGGCCCCGGCGGAATGATGCTGTCGGCGATGTCCGCCCGGGCGGACAGGATGATGCCCCCCTGAAATCCCCCATTGACCGGCGTGGGGTCCAGATGCTCCACCTCCGGCTTGTAGACCCTCCCTTCCGCATGGATCTTCGCCGTCGGCGGGGAGATCTCGAAGGCCGCGAACGGCGCCACCGGCGTGTTGTCGAAATAGCCGGGGTAGTACACTCCGGTGTCGCCGCGCTGCCGGAGCCGCTCGAACTCCTCGGCATCCGCTCCGCGACGGAAGATGCCGCCGGATTTCATCGCCCTCACCCCGTTGTCGCCGATGCCCGGCACCAGCATCATCGTCGGATGCCGCCCGTCCGGTGCCGAATCGGCCAGGTAGCGCCCGAAACGGTAGAACTTCACGCCGTTGTGACGGTCCCCGCCGGCGTTCGTCCACTGCCACGTTAACGCGCCTTCGTAGTTGGACTGCATCTGGAGTGATGATCTGTCCGGGAACATCGTCAGCGAGGAGCGGTCATAGCTCCGGGCGCCCGCCCCCTTGCCCCCTCCCCACACATATGCGGGAGTGTTCCAGCTATACTTTCCGGTCGATGCCGGATTTTTAAAACGGAGATAGACGTAGTCGCTCCCGAAGGATGTGGTGAAGGTCACGCCCACACGTACCGAATCGACGGCGATCGACGGATACTGCCAGTTGGTGCCGGGAACGAAGATCGATGCCTTCTCCGTGGCCGATGCCCACAGACGCGGGATTGCCGAACTCGACAGCGGAGGAAACATTGCTCCGATCCGGTTGTACATGATCGCGTAGGTCTCCGGCGAGGAACGCTTCCCCTGGCTGTAGGCGAGATGCGCGATGTGGAAGGCCTTGATCGTGTTCGGCGTCCCGCCCCCCAGCGCAGGCATGGTGATGAAGTCGGTGTCGTCGTCCGGTCCGCTCAGTATGCCCCCGTTCATCACGACAGGCCCCCAGTTGCGCACGTAGGCAAGGCTCGGCGTCCTCACAAGCGAATCGGGCTGCGTGGGGTTGGGCATCCCCCCCGAACTCTGGATCATCTTCACGCGCAGGGTGCGCGATGTGTCCAGCCGCCCATGCACCGGGTTGTCGCGCACGGCCATCACCTCCGCGGTGTAGTCCGGCGCCGCCCACGCCACCACATATCCCGAATCGACCCCCGTGATGGCCGGAGTCAGCTCCATCCCCTCCCGCGCAAATGTCCGCGGCCGCGTAAGCCTCCTGCGAACGATGCTCGATGGGAAGGAACTCCTCGTGGGACGCGACGGAAGCCACGCCATCTCCACGGTCACCAGATCGGTCTGCGGATCATGCCGCTCCCAGACGATCGCGCAGGACGGGCCGCCGTTGCGGATCATATCGATGGCGGGAAACATGTTGTCGGCGGTGTTGCGCTTCTTCCCGTTCACCGTGATGGTCACGGTGTCCGCCGGCAGGGAGATCAGATGCTCCGGCCCCCAGTGCCCCATGCTGTCCATCGCCCTGACATAGACGGCGGAATCCCGCTCGTACACGAACAGACGGTCCCGCGCCGTGCCGTCCACCGAGGGGTTCAGCGCATGCACGGCGTTGTTGTAGGCCGTGGCCAGCGCGGAGACCGGCTTGATGATCGGCGTTATCCTGTACATGGCCCCCCAGCCCGGATCGAGCCAGTCCAGCATCACCGGGTCGCCGAAGGAAACCGTATCGACCACCGTATCCCCGATCCGCTGCAACAGCGCCTGATCGGCGATCACCCCCGTGGTGTTCTTCAGCACCACCACCGGCCGCCGGACGTCGATCGCGCCCAGCCCCCGCCCCGAAGTGGTATGGAAGGACCTCACATACGAACTGTAGTTCTTTTCGTCGTACGGCCAGCACCGCAGGTTCGTCACCAGCAGGTACCGGGAGTTCCGGTTCGTATCGGCCGGACCCGGCTCGAAGAGCGTCGCCAGAATGTAGGTGGAATCGTGCCGGTCGTAGAGCGTGTCGCCGGTGCCGGACTCCTTCATCGCCTCGTACCCGCCGGCGCCGTCCATGAAGCGCGCCGCCCGCATCGCGTAGAGCGTGTCCAGCATCGGCATGCCGAAGAACCTGTCGCGCCAGACGTTCATGCGGATGCCGTTGTGGTTCAGCTTCTCATACACCGGAATGATGTGCTCCTGAAAATCGCTGGTGATCCTCTTCACCGCGTTCGTGCGGTCCAGAAATCCCGTCCACATCCTCGGCAACTGCCAGGCAGGGTTGTCCTGCTTGGTCGGGTCGCCCGAATTGAGCCCCGTCCAGTAGTTCGACCTGTTGACCGCCGGATCGAAGCCCTCGCCCAGCCAGTGCAGCACGCCGAACTCGTGCGCGTCGTCGTAGGTGAAATCGCTGAACCACAGGCCGTCCACCCCGCAGTTCAGCGCCAGCCATGCCTGCACCGTGATCTCCTCCGGCGTCACCACCACGAAGCTCCACGACCCGGCGTACCCGGTCGGCACACCGGCCCCGTTCACGTTCTCGTTCAGCATCCCGTGCACCTGCACCACCGAATAGACCGGATAGGATTCCCGCCGGATGTGGCGGAACATGAACCGCGATGCGTCCGTCATCCGCGCCAGATGATCGATCCGCTCGATGTTGTCCGCCATCGTCTGCCCGGTGTAGATGGCGTGATCCTCGGCGTTGTTGTACAGAATGCGCCGCGCCGCCCCCGTCACCGGATCGTCCTGCGCCCGGTACAGCCCGTTGGTCAGCGCCGCGCTGCCGGGCATGGAATCCGGATTGGCATAGGCCACCGGCGTCAGCCCGCCGTAGTTGTACCACTGGTTCGCCGACATGTGGATCATCCTCACCGACGTCGTGTCAAGATCCCCCGACAGGACACGGAAGCTGGCGTCGTCCGCCTGCGGGTTCGACCAGATGCCCGGCTGTATGTCCGGGAAGCTGTCGTTCAGCACATGCTGCGCGCGCGAGGCCACGTCCATGTACCCCCGGTACTTCTCCGGCGCGTTCTCGTCCACCACGCTCAGACGGAACATCTGCCGCTTCATCACGCTGTCCAGCGTGGAATCCCGGAGCAGCGCCGTGACGGCGTCGCGGATGGTGGCGTTGTACTCCCCCCGCCGCAGCAGCGCATAGGTGTGCGGCGCCAGCCGCCCCCGCAGGAACGTCACATCCACCTTGCCGGTGGTGTAGACCTCGTAGCCGAAATCCCCGCGGTCCACGGCAACGTCCCGGTCTATGATCTTCGCGGCATCGTAGTAGCCGGCCGCAATCAGCCCCTGGCGCAGCCGCCCGCAGTAGCGATCGCCCCAGGGGGCCGCGGCGCCGGTGTCCCCGTGATGGTTCCCGGCGGCATGCCACCCCATGAATCCCCCCCGCCGCACGTATTTGTTATAGGTCCCCGGCGCGAGCGCCGTCACCGTGTCACCGGGGCCGGGCACCACCTTCAACGGCGCGTTCACCGTGATCGTCGGCTCCGGGATCTGGAAGGTGAAGGTGACGTCGCGGTAGCCGTTGCCGACACTCACATCACTTTTTGTTGTATCGGTATAGATGGCCTTTGTAATGGGCAGGCTGTCAACGTATTGGTAGAGATTGCAGCCGCAGGTGTCCTGCCCCACCGGGATGCGGCGGTAGCCCCTGACGTAGGCGATCAGGCTGTCGGGATGGAGCTCATCAAAATCAGGATCGGTTACATCTACCTTGACAGTAGTAGCAATATCGTAAGCTCCCGCATAGCCCGACTGCGACGGGAGGTAGTATCCGGTCTGGGCGATCCCCATAGCCGTCCAGTACGGCCCCCCCGCCATCAGCACCGGCGCCGCCGGCTGCGACCGCGGAAAGAATCCTCCCCAGATGAAGCTGTTTTCCGGGCGGTCGATCACGTCCACCGTCCCGGTGCTGTTGAACGTGATCCGGTGGAGCGTATCCCCCGATGCCTGGCCGAAGTATGCCTCGGACATCTCCGATCCCTTCGCGATCCCGGAGAGGGCGTATGGTTCCACAATGACCCCCAGCCCCGACGCCTTGATGTCCCGCCAGAACTGGCGGCGAAGGTTGTACAGCCAGATCGTCCGCTCGTCATCCCCCCACGTCGCCGAGTCGAACAGACGTTCAAAGTCCGGCTGCCCGTACAGCCGCGTGATCGGGATATGCAGGCTATCCTTCAGATACTGCGGCGAACCATCCCACAGTCCATTGAAGTGCGCGCCCATCCGGAATGTGGAATCGTACGAGAAACCCTCGTAGCACCCTTCGCACGGCGGCGCGGGCAGCAGCGGCGAATCCTGCTGCACGATCAGCTGCGTCTCCGGCGGAGGAGCCGCGGGAACGGGTGCCGGTGGCGGTGTAACCGATTCCGGCTGCGCATGCAGCATGCGCATCGGCAGCAGCAGCAGCAGGACGCACGCGCTTATGACAACGCGCAGACGTCCGCACCGTTTCGGGAAAGACATAATGTGGCCCTCCTGGTGGTTGGAATAGTGACAAAAAATAGATCGAATGCTATCCGGACGGAACCGGATCGAAATCACCGCGAATTATCGCAGGATAATCGTCGTCGTTGCCATCCGGTCGCCGCAGCGAAGCTGCGCCACGTATCTGCCCGGCGGGAGACCGGAGACATCACACCGTGTGGCACCCTCAGCCGCAGGTGCTCCACATCTGCCTGCCTCATGTCCTGCCAGATCGTACAGTGTGATAGTGACCGTGCCATGAAGTACCGCGCCGCGCCATGAAAATTGAAACTCGCCTACCGATGGGTTTGGAACCGCTTCCAGCACCAGCGCATTATCACTAGTCCCTGGCAGCGCATCCACCCCAGCAGTCCCGGGTGGTCGTCGCCGCGATATCCCAAACGTCGATATCTCCTTCGTCGGTGCGTAAAACCGGATCAGGTTGTCAGTCATCAATGCGATGATGTCACGCCCTGAACCGTCGATATTCCCGACCCGTTTCAGCGTAATAATTTCCGTCCCCGGTGTGATATTGATCAATGCATCGACCAGGGAATCCAGCCTGCCTCCGCCATTGTACACCAGAACGTACGGCCAGCTGAACGCGAAAATGTCGCCGATGCCGTCGCGGTTCGCGTCACCCAGATCGAACAGCCGGTCATTATCACCGAACCAGTTCGGATTAATTTTTCGTGGCAGCCAGATCGTCGCCCACGGTCGGCCCCACCACCGCTCCGCATCCGGGTCCTCCGGCTCATCTCCGCTTCCGTACTGCTCCAGCAACCGCTGCCCTCTGAAGCCCACGTACACCTTGACGAAGTCGTCGCGGCCGGAGCCGATCAGCAGGTCCGGTATCTCATCGCCGGTGACATCGTTGAACAGGGCGTAGCGTCCCTTCGAGGGAGCGAAGGAGATCGTCTGAACATCATTGGTATCCGGCAGTGATCCCTGTCTCCCATACAGGATCGACAGACTGCCATCGCGCGCAGCTTCGTAATTCCGTGCGAACACGATGTCCTTGATGCCGTCGTGATCCTGGTCGATGCATGTGATGGCGGTATACACGTCCGGCTGTGGTGCCCAATACACCCAGTCAATGGCACGATCGATTCCGTTCTGCCCCCATCGGCTCCCTTTATGGCCTCTATAGATTACCATCCGGGGCAGAGGAAATAATTCTCCATTTGTGACGCCGGAACTTGGGCTGACCAATAGATCATCAACTCCGTCACCATCGATGTCTGCTCCAAGACTGTTCCTAATCCCTATCCACATCTGAGCACCCGACTCCAACTGCGTCGTATCCTCCAACGAGTAATTCCCGGAGGCATTCCCCCAATACACCACCAACCGCGATATGTCATACCCTGTATTTCCCGCACTCGTGTCTCCGACAATCTGAATACGCACCGCTATGTCAATGTTGCCATCTCCATCCCAGTCTCCCGATGACAGAAATGACGCTCGCGAGTTCAACTCTGTTACTCCGATACGCTGCCCATCCGATATCAGTGGCACTCCTCCCATCATTCCCTTGTATAACACTACATCACAATTATGATTGCCTATGACAAAATCGA